>ENA-OQLI01000181-OQLI01000181.1-human-gut-metagenome-genome-assembly--contig:-NODE-181-length-94553-cov-11.061392_pt1 | contig 94553 bp, 86 predicted proteins | sample MGYA00242805_ERZ504812 | MGnify/ENA primary metagenome ERZ504812 (study PRJEB26092, sample SAMD00036430) | human gut metagenome | host: Homo sapiens | study: EMG produced TPA metagenomics assembly of... | reverse complement strand
ATACCCTTTATTCTCCAGCTTCTTTACATATTGAAAGAACAAATCCTCAAACGCTTCCTGCAGGTTACGGTTGCCCCGAAATCTTGCTATAGTGCAGTGATCCGGTGTTTTCTGATCCTCCAGCAGCCAGCGAAATACCAGATTCTCCCTGCACAGTTCCTCTATTTTACGGCTGGAATATACGCCCTTCATGTAGGCGCACACCAGCACTTTAAATAACACACGCGGCTCTATCTGCGATTTTCGGATTCCCGAATAAGCTCTATACAACTTTGTGTAATCCAGTTCCTCAAGCTGGATGCTTGCCTGATAGAGCGCGTTGTGCTTCGATATTCTTATTTCTGTCGGCATCCGAAATTTTAACTGTTGACTTTTTTCCAAAATTTCGATATGCTGTTCTTGCTTTTGAGTTTTTCTGCTCACAACTATTAAACTTAAAGCAAAAGACCGAAGTTGTAAAGCCTTTTTTGGCTTTTACTTCGGTCTTTCTTTTTGGGGGCTGTGCAACAGCCCCTTTTCTCTTTCTTAATCAGTACTTATAAAAGGTATATCACACCAGCATATCGAACAGTCCAATCATCAGAGGCATCGTCATGATGGAAAGCAGCGTACTCAGAACATACAATGCACTTGAGTGCGCCGCATCACGATTGTAGAGTTGCGCCATTGAGGTGACTGTCGCACAAGATGGCGTAATAGCCGATAGATAGACTGTCATTAAAATTGCTTTACCATCTGCAATCCAGTCAGATGCGTGGAACACGCGAAGTAGTAGCAGAACAATGATAGGAACTACAATCAGACGAAGTGCAACGGGAAGATAGTTGCGCGGTGTACAGAAGACTTTCTTTAACGGCACTTCTGCAATCGCCATACCGGCCAGCAGCATACCCATAGGTCCTATCATAGCACCTACGCTGCTGAGCGTACTCACGATAGGCGTAGGCAGCGAGATATGCAGAAGGTACAAGAGCGCACCGGCGACAATCGCAATCAGGTTGACATTGGTCAGAATCTTCTTCCATTCGAGTTTCGCGCCCTCTTGCAGGCAGGCACTTGCGTGTGTCCAGAGAAGAATCAGCTGAACAATGACGAAAGCGCAGGAATACACGACATATTCCTCGCCGAGCAAAGCCTGAACCAGAGGGATGACGAGCGCAGCCGCATTGCTGTAGATGATGTTGACCTGCTCCACGACATCCAATTTAAGCGGCCTTTTAAAGATGGCATTGAGGACCAGAAACACGACATGCATTCCAACCGCTATGCCCATCGAATACAAGAGTCCTGTGCGAATCTGCGGCGTATCATCGATTTGAAATGCGTTGAGAACAACGCACGGCATGACCAGATACACGAAAACCACAGATAAAACCTTGCTGTCTGAGGCTTTCAACAGCCCTGCCTTGACGACTACATAGCCCATCAGAAGAACGATAAACAGCTGGGCTATCTGCTGTATGAGCAATACACTGACTTCCATGACAATCCCTTCCTTCGATTCAGAATAGCGTACTCCTTTCTATGAAAAGAGTCAATATGCAACATGACGGAAGTTTTTAGCAAATAGCGAAAATCAACAGTTTGTGGTGAAGGTTGAGAGTTAGCCATATGTACTGGATACTATGCACAGTTACAGGATGTTGCATTTATGCAAACAGTAGAACTTGATAGAGGAGTTGTAAAATCTATAAAAATCAATGTAAACGCGATGTTTTCTTTGATATAATATAGTTAAGAAACTATCCCCTAAAGTGAAGGAGGTTTACTATGAAAAGGAGAGTTAGTGCAGCGAAAAAAATCGTTGCTGTAGCTTTAGCTGCTACGGTTGCGGTTTCTTTGACCGGCTGCAAGAAAAGAAAAAACACCAACGATACGACGAGTTCGGATGTGACCACGAGCCAAAGTCAGGCTGCGGTTCCGGAAACACCAGAAGTAACTGCCACACCTGCACCGACGGCTACGCCTGCACCGACCGCCACGCCCGCTGAGAACACTGATAAGAAGGACAACACCACCAGCGAGCCGACTAAGACGGAGAAGCCGAGTACCGGCACTTCGACTTCCGGCGGGACTACCAAACCGGCGGCGACAAAAACACCGGCACCTGCTCCGGCAGCTACTCCGGCTCCTACCGCAAAGCCTCAGGTAAAATACACCTTCACGGTTCGCTGTCATGAGGCGACCTGCACCACGCAGGGCTACGATGAGCATATCTGCCATGAGTGGGGCGGCATGAACTACAACGACCGCTTTGTTCCGGCAAAGGGACATAGCTGGGATGGCGGTACAGTCACGAAGGCTGCTACTTATACCGAGACCGGTATCAAGACCTTCAAGTGCAAGGAATGCGATGAGACGCGCACAGAGGAAATCCCGTCTCTCAACAAGACCTATCATATCAAAAGCGTTGTTGCTCCGACCTGCACCGCTGAGGGTTATACCATCTATGAGTGCAACGAAGTCCCCGGTCTGACCTATAAGGGCGATTACAAGGCAAAGCTGCCGCACGCCTACGATGCCGGTAAGGTCACAAAGCCCGCTACCATCTACGAGAAGGGTACGAAGACCTTTACCTGCACTTCCTGCGGCACTACATACACGGAAGACATCCCGATGGTCGAAAAGACATGGCATAAGGGCACTACGGTAGAGCCTACCTGTACAGAAAAGGGCTATACCATCTACATCTGCGACCAGGATTCCGCTCTGACCGAAAAACGCGATTATACGAATGCACTGGGGCATGCTTGGGACGCTGGTACAGTCACAACGGCAGCGACCTGCACGAACGCTGGTGTTAAGACCTATACCTGCACCCGTAATGGCTGCAATGAGACTAAGACCGAGGAAATCCAAGCACTGGGTCATAAGTGGGATGATGGCACTGTAACGACGCCCGCCACCTGTGAGGGTGTCGGCGAGAAGACCTACAAGTGCCAGAATACCGGCTGCACAGAGACCAAGACCGAAGAAATCGCGGCTCTGGGGCACAAGTGGGATGATGGCACTGTCACCAAGGCTCCTACCTGCACTGAGGACGGCGTCAAGACTTTCACCTGCCTGAACGATGCAACCCATACCTATACAGAAGTTGTTCCTGCGACGGGACACGCTTGGGACGATGGTGTTGTTACCAAGGAAGCAACTTACGAAGAAGATGGCGAGCGCACCTATACCTGTCAGAATGACAAGACCCATGTGCATAAAGAAGCAATTCCTGCATTGGGCTATACCTTCACGGAAACTGTGGTCGCTCCTACCTGCACCGAGGACGGTTACACGCTGCATACCTGCAATGAGAATCCTGCAAAGACCTATCAGGATACACCTGTTGCTGCGCTGGGCCATCAGTATAAGGAAGTCACTACTCCCGCTACCTGTGGCGCTTCGGGCAGCGTTGACAATGTCTGTGAGCGCTGCAACGATAAGCAGCATGTGAGTGACCTTCCTGCCACCGGCAAGCATCAGTGGAATGAAGGCGTTGTAACGAAGGAGCCGACCGCTACTGAGAGCGGCATCAAGACCTTCACCTGCAAGGTATGCCAAGCAAAAAAGACCGAAGACATCCCCAAGGTGCATACCCACGATTACACGCGCCTTGGCGAAATCATCGAGGAACCTTATTGCGAGACTGAAGGCAAGCGTTGGATGTACTGCAGCTACGAGGGGTGCAACGAAAGAGTGTTGAGGCCTGTGCCCGCTATCGGTTACCATGATTGGGACACCGAGCACACCGAATGCCTGAAAAAGGCTACCTGCACCGAGAAGGGCACCATGCTGATGCACTGCAAGCGCGATGCTTCCCATACCATGACCTACGACTACGGCGGTACAGGTCACATCTGGGATGAGGGCGACATCACTACTCCGCCTACTTATGAAGAGTACGGTGAAAAGACTCTGCATTGCAAGAACTGTGATGCGACCAAGACCGAAAAGGTCCTGCCCACCAAGTACACCTTCACCGTTACCGTTGTTCCGCCGACTTGCACCGAAGACGGCCACACGATGCATAAGTGCAATCAGGATGACAGCTTCTCTTACAAGGACAACATTGTACACTCCACCGGTCATCGTGCCGCGAAGCGTGTTATCGAGCCCACTTGTAAGGAAGAGGGTCGCACCGAAATATACTGCATCGTCTGCGGTGAAGTGAGCAGCACTTTCGATGTCACGCCCAAAAAAGACCATACTTGGGATGACGGTGTCGTAACTACTAAGCCCACGGCTGAAAAAGAGGGCGTCAAAACCTATACCTGCAAGGTTTGCAATGAAACAAAGACTGAGTCTATCCCTCGTCTGAACAACAGCGGCAAGTAAGCTGTAAGCTTACAAAAAGCACAAGAAACACAAAGAGGAGCGTCTGCTTTAGCGGACGCTCCTTTTGCTTTGACTGAAAAACTGCATAAGTGCTCTAGAAAATCTTTTTGACATTGTTTGTCGCACTTGGTAGAATGATGACAGAAAAGAAAGAATGCAAATCCTATGGGGAGGTTTCGGGTATGCTGCAGATTGCAATTATCGAAGACGAAGCAGATTTGGCTCAGCAGACAAAGGATAATGTTGTTCGCTATCTTAATGAGCATGGACTCGAAGGCAATATCGCGGTGTTTAACGATGGCATGGATATTGCAGAGAACTACAAACCTATATGGGATATTCTGCTGTTGGATATTGAAATGCCGCTACTAGACGGTATGAGTGCTGCTCAGAAAATCAGAGAACTAGATGCGACTGTCGTTATGATTTTTATTACCAGAATGGCAAAGTATGCCATTAAGGGTTATGAAGTCGATGCACTGGATTTTATTCTAAAGCCAATCACCTATGCGCAGCTTTCTATGAAACTGCCTCGCGCCATTGAACGAGCCTCTCAAAGGCAGAAACACCATCTCTTTATTACGGTAAATGGAGAAAAGCAGCGAATTGAGAGTTCGGCAATCTACTACATTGAGGTGCGGGGACATTGGCTGTATCTGCATCTGCATAATCAAACCCTGGAGGTTTCCGGTAGTTTGCAAGAAATTGAAGACCGCCTTAAAGACCAGCAGTTTTCGAGATGCAGCAACAGCTACTTGGTAAATCTTCGACATGTGGATGCTGTAAAAAAAGACTCTATTGTTGTCGGCGCAAACACACTTCCCCTTAGTCGCGGTCGAAGAAATACATTTCTCAGCGGCCTGGCAAATTCTGTGACGGGAGGAAATATGAAGTGAATTTGCTGCAAGATATCTTCAAAATTTTGCATCAACCGGTTCAGTTATTGATTGCAGCACTCATGTTTGCTTACAAAGAACCAAAAAGAAAGTTTTGGCTGATTCGTGCTGTACTGGCAGCAATCTTGGAATTTTTGGTTTTGAAGCTTTGCATTACCGTATCACCAGAAATCCTTTTGAATAGCTTTTTGACTTCTTTGGTATGGAGCATAGGCAGTTTTCTTATCCTGCTTTCTATAGAATACTCAATGTTTGATGTAAAACTCAAAATGGCTGCTTATTTCACTACATTGGCTTACCTTACTCAGCATGTCGCTTTTTGTGCGTGGGATGCTATTCAGCCCGGAGCAGGTTACTTTATCCGGGACAAACTCCATCTGGAAATGTCCGAGGAAAAGACATTGATTACTCATGGACACGACGCTGCGAAGTTCTTGGGATATGAGGTCACAATCGCCAAAGGCGAACACAACAAAAAGACCAAAACCGTGGCTACCAGACGGGTAAACAATGGAAAAGTCTTACTTTATGTTCCCCATGATAAGTGGGTAAAACGATTGTTCTCCTACAATGCCTTCAAGATTAAATACGACAAACAAAATGGAAACAAAGAGGTTTGGGAGCCTGTCCGGCGCACTCGCCTGTTGCACTTGGACGATTTGGAAATCCTAAACCAATACAACGCAGAAATCCGTGGATTGTATAACTACTACCGACTTGCAAACAACGTGTCAGTACTCAATAACTTCTACTATGTAATGAGATACAGTAATGGTACGGGAGTCACGGTCTACTAATTCCGCAACATAGGCTTGTGTCCAGCCCTTTTCTTCTCTGGCTCGTTTGAGCGCCGCCCCGAGGCCGTGAAAGTCAAACCTTCTTTCATCTTGGTTCATTCTCATATCACCCTATATCATTCTACATTTCGTGTTAGATTATGGGAATGTAATGAAGTTTTACATTAGGTTGTATTTTATTTCTCGTTTCTTCCCAAATGTTGATTGTGGCGATCCACTTGACAAAACTGCTCTTTCTGACTATACTGTATATGTATAAAGAAATACAGTTAGGGGGATTGTATGCACATAGTAATATCAAACACATCAGATTTGCCGATTTATGTGCAGATAAAGGAGCAAGTCAAAGAACAAATTTTGTCGGGTGAGCTTGAGGAAGATGAAATGCTACCATCACTTCGACAGTTGGCAAAGGATTTGAAAATCAGTGTATTGACTACTACACGAGCCTACAACGAGTTAGAGGAAGAAGGTTTTATTACAAGTCGTCAAGGTAAAGGATTCTTTGTAATGTCGAGTAGTTCAAATCTCATTCGAGAACAGCTAATACAAGAGGTAGAAAAAAATCTTAACAGTGCAATATTGGCGGCTGAACGAGCTTCTATGACCGATGAAGAACTTATTAAGCTCCTACGGCTTTTATTGGAGGTAAACCATGAGTGAACAATGTTTAGAATTAAAAAATGTATGCAAAAGTTTTCATGATTTTACGCTGAATAATATTAGCTTCACATTGCCACAAGGGTATATTATGGGGCTTGTCGGCCCGAATGGAGCAGGAAAAACGACAACAATTCAGCTTATTCTCAATATGCTTGAAAAAGATGCTGGCAAGATTTTGGCCTTTGGTAAAGATAATGTGGTTAGTGAAAAAGAGATAAAGCAGGATATTGGTATTGTTTTTGATAGCATATTTTATGTGGATAGCTGGACAGTAAAAGATACAGAAAAAGCAGTATCTATTTTTTACGATAACTGGCGACATGATATTTTTAACGATATGGTTAAACGCTTTGACTTGCCGCTAAATAAAAAGGTTGGCGAGTTATCACGCGGTATGCAAATGAAGCTAATGCTTGCGTGTGCGTTTTCGCATGATGCCAAACTGCTAATACTGGATGAGCCTACAAGTGGACTTGATCCTCTTACTCGAGATGAGTTTTTGGAAATTCTGCAAGATTATATCAGAGATGGTCAAAGAAGTGTGCTGTTCTCAACACATATTACCACCGATTTGGAGCGCGTAGCTGACTATATCACCCTCATCAATCGAGGCAATATGATTTTTACAGGTAGTATGGAAGATTTGTTAAGCAGTTACCGCCTCATTAAAGGGAAACCTTGCGATCTTACAGCCGATCTCGAAAAAAATATTTTGGGATTACGCAAAACAGCTATGGGGTTTGAAGGTCTTATAACTGCAAATGCGGCAGTCCAATACAAACATTGCGTTCTTGATACCGCAACTATTGATGACATTATTATCTGCATTGGCAAGGGAGGTACAAAGGCATGACAGGGGTTGCGAGAATTACAAAACTGGATTTTTTTATAATGAAATCACAAGGAATTTCATATTTGTCATTGGTTGCAGTAATTTTGTTGTTCGGACTTATGGGTTCCTCCATAACTGTGTTATGCATTACAGGCGCATGGTTTATCGCATTGATGGCTACTAACATTTTTGCCATACAGGAAAAAAATCATCTTGACCGTTTATATGGTTCTGTTTGCGTGAGCTTGAACGAGGTCGTTCTTGGACGATACACCTTTGTGTTTCTGAATTACTTCACCAGCATGGTTGTAATTATTATCCTATATCTCGGCTTTGTGCTGTGTCGAAAAGCTACATTCGATGTGCCTGATATAATGCTTGGATTGGGGTTATCATTTTTAGTTTTCTCTACAATAACAGGAATACAAATGCCGTTATTTTTCAAAATGGGGTACACCAAAGCAAAGTTATGGTCTGTCATTCCTTTTGCAGTTGTAATGTTATTGGTGGTATTACCCTCTTTTGTATCTGCATTATCTGGTATCCTTGACTTTGCACAATCGCATAAGGAACTTTTTGCATTTGCCTGTATATTAACAAGTTGTATTATTCAATTTGTTTCATATCACATTGCTGTTATTTTCTATCGTAAACAAAGATAGAAGATTGCAATACCAACTGGAAAGCAGGTCAATCTATGTTTATACCGAAGTGTAAAAAATGCGGCGGCAAAGTGATTTCCGCATACACCAATATTGAGATTGAAACTAATGGTGTTCTGAAAACTGTAACAAATACTCCCGCGAAAAAATGTTCAAAATGCGGACATATTATTGTAGACGACATTACAATGGAAAAAGCAAAACAGTATGCCAATGATTATCCTGCAAATACAATCGACTATGCAATGTGCGAAGCCGAAGAAGTTGCAGTAATTCAGACCCTCTTATTGTAAGTAATAGGATAAGGGGGCTGTAATAGAAAATGGATAAAGAAAACTGGATATTATGTCCCGTTTGTGGAAATAAAACAAGATTAAAGATACGGAAAGATACGGAACTCAAAAACTTCCCGCTATTCTGTCCGAAATGTAGGCAAGAAACCTTGATCCATGTAAAACAATTCAATATAACCGTTATCAAAGAGCCAGACGCACAGACGCAGAGCCGATAACCCGCAGCCAGCAGGCACACGGATTATCGGCTCTTTTCTTTTGATAGCATCTGTGCTGATACACACAACAAGACCGTTGTGATCGACCTTACGGCGCAGAACGGCGGTTTTGAAATAACAAATTTCAAACCGCCGGTTTCTTTTGAAAAATCAGAATACGGAGGGTGTATTAAAGTCGCCCTTTTTTGAGGATATGGCGGTATCTTGGAGGTATCGCCGTGTCCTTATTTGCTATTCGTCCCCCTAACCTGTCAAAAAAGCCCGTCGTCTAAATGGGATCAGTACGGCGGCGAACATGAAATATACCATCATATAAACGAATATATAAATTCATGCGTCTGTGCGGCTTTGTGTCGCCCAGGCGCTTTTTTGTACTTCGAGACAAATTGTCCCGAGGTGCGGAGACCCAACACGATTTCTAAGGCACGAAGAAAAATTGCAAGAGAATTGAGAAAGAAGCTGGTTTGAGATGAAAAGGGAAGAACTGTGGACTCCATCTGCAAGGCGGTTTGAATGCCTGCTCAAGGCTGCGCAGAATGGCGACTATAACGCATACATGAGTTTGATGGCGAGGTTTTTTTAAGTAATGGATGACAAGGCAAGGAATAACTACTTGCGCGATTACGAGATGTTTACGGCACTGGCTGAACGGGTCTCAGAAGGAATCTTTGGTTTCAGTTCCGAAGATGCGTATCAGCGTGAATTGAACAAGGAAAAACACCCGTCAAAGAAGCGGAAGAAGTTCGGACGCAGGTGATGATCTGACCGTTGGTAGTTAATATTGAACTGGAAAAACAGATTGCTGCAAGCGCAGCAATCTGTTTTTATTTGAATCGGTAGCGTTTTAAGCAAAATATGAATCGTGTATTAATTGACTGTTACATATAACAATCTATCGAATTTTAGCTTCATTCACCTTATGAACAAGGGTGTATTTGTAAAATGTGCTGAATTTGTGTACTTGTATAATTAAAGTGAATCCGATTTGTTGATAAATGTCGAATTGTGTGCTATTATATCAATACATATATTGGCAAAATATTGCGTTGGTAGACAGCTGAATTGTGCTAAGGATTTTCCATGAGTAATTTGTGGGAATGCCTTTTGCTGCTCAAAACTGCTTTCCCTGATTTCAATTGTAGTATTGAAAATAATATGTGTGCAAAGAAGAATGAGGAGTAAGAACATGACAAGGTTTAGGCATGACTTGATTTTGCGGATGATAAAGCTGTTAGATGCTGTGCTTGTGACGATACCATTTGCAATGTGCTGGTATCTATACTATGCTAAGCGCGTTGCATCGCCGTACTATGCAAAGGGCGATTATCTGGTCGTGGCACTGTTCTTTGTGCTGTTCATCATCTTTGGACGCGTATACGACGCCTTTCTGATGTCAATGCAGCGTATCTCCGAAATTATCTACGAGCAATTTTTAGCGGCTGCGGTCAGCGACTTTATCATGTACATTGTGATTTGGCTACTGTCCAAGCACCTGCCCAACATTCTTCCTGGCGTGGCAGCTCTTGTGGGGCAGGTTATTATGGCCTCAATTTGGGCTTATAACGCTCACCACGCCTACTTTAAAACCTTCCCGCCGCAGGCCACAGCTGTTATTTATGATACCAGACGTGGCATGGAGCAGCTGATTGGTAAGTACGGTCTTGATGCCAAGTACAAAGTGGTCTCCACAGCTACGGCGGGGGAGTGCATCGAGAATCTTTCCATGCTGGACGGCATCAACACAGTGTTTTTGAGCGGCATCCACAGCCATGATCGGAATATTATTCTGAAATACTGTGTAGAAAACAACATTACCGTATTTGTTGTCCCGCGCATCGGTGACACCATTATGTCCGGTGCGCATCACATGCATATGTTCCATCTGCCGATGCTTCGTGTTGGCCGGTATAATCCTCAGCCGGAGTACCTGTTTGTAAAACGACTACTGGATATTGTCATTTCTGCTATTGCGCTTGTGATTTTGAGTCCGATTTTCCTTGTAACGGCTATTGCCATCAAAGCAACGGATCACGGCCCAGTCTTTTACAAGCAAATTCGTTTAACGAAGGATGGCAAAGAATTCGGTATTCTCAAATTCAGAAGCATGCGGGTCGATGCTGAAAAGGACGGCGTTGCCCGTCTTTCCAGCGGCGAAAACGATGACCGCATCACGCCCGTTGGCAAAATCATTCGTGCCTGCCGCGTTGATGAATTGCCACAGCTTATAAATATCTTGAAGGGTGACTTGAGCATCGTCGGCCCCCGTCCGGAGCGCCCTGAGATTGCTGCTCAGTACTGTGAGGAAATGCCGGAATTCTCACTGCGCCTGCAGGCCAAGGCTGGATTGACTGGGTATGCACAGGTTTATGGCAAGTACAATACTACTCCTTACGACAAACTGACTATGGATCTGATGTACATAGCGCATCCGAGCATTGTCGAAGATTTGAAAATCATGTTTGCAACAGTGAAAATCCTGTTTATGCCAGAGAGCACGGAGGGGGTGGCAGAGGGCCATACCACTGCAATGAGTGGAGAAAATCACTAAATATCGATGATTTTGTACATTTTAAGCTGCTGATAATTGGAAGAAATTCCAGAGTGGAGTCAGGCATAAATGCGACTCTTACAGTAGCGTTAAGCTGGAAATTTGGCAGACTGCCCTGCATAGGAGCAATATAGCACTCATGATAGTGCAAAATGCCGAGACCATGGGCGTGAGAGAGCGCAAAACGAGGTCAATTCGAGGCTTTTACGCCCCGAAAAAGCACTTTTATGGATGCGACAGTAGCTCGTGGGTTTATGTCTGATTGCACCGTGAGGGTACTAACAATACTGTGATGACTTTTACATAGCGGTTTCGGGGCTTGGTGATGATAACATCCTCTGCGATTTCATCCCGGTCTTGAAGATAACAAGTCGGGTGTGAGCAAGATGATGATGAACACATGGTCGCAGAGATGCTCATTCGTGTGGGGTAATCCGGCATAAGCGAGGGAGTTACGGTGGCGTGGATGAGTGAAGTCTGGAATAAACACATGAGCTACCATAGCGAGCGTTAGTGCTGTCAGGACTAAAGACAGCGGTTACCGTAGCGATGATAGTGCCATCGGGACTAAAGACGGGAGCTACAGTGGCAAAGATTTGTCGCAGAAACGTTCATTGTAACGGTACAAGACATAGCAGCAGTGTGGTTCACACTGTTGAGGACGATTAGTAGAGCTTTATAAAAAAAACGGCTCAGACTCTTAGAGAATGAGTCTGGGCTGTAATCTTTGATATACGGAGAGGGACTATGAGTGTTGTGGAATACAGAGGATACTCCGTACTTATGTCGGTTTATCATAAAGAGAAACCGGAGTATTTGAAGCAGGCAATCGAAAGCATCCAAGCACAGACCTACCCCACGGATGATTTTGTGCTGGTTTGTGATGGCCCATTGAATTCAGAGTTGGATGCCGTAATAACAACGAAGCAACAAGAAATGAACGGGGTATTGAAAGTTTATCGTCTGGATAAGAACGAGGGACTAGGCAATGCGCTGAATGCGGGTATCAATCACTGCAAGAATGAACTGGTTGCCCGTATGGATAGTGATGATGTTGCTTATCCGGACCGCTGTGAGAAACAGATTGACGTGTTCAACACGCATCCGGAAGTGAGCATTTGCTCCGGTATCGTAGAGGAATTTACTACTGATCCAGAGGTCGTAGATGCAAGGCGTGTTCTTCCGGAGACTAATGCGAAGATTATGGAGTTTGCAAAGAAAAGAAATCCGTTCAATCACCCTTGCGTAATGTACAAAAAATCGGCTGTTGAGGCAGCTGGGTCGTATAAGGACTTCTATCTACTGGAGGATTATTACCTTTGGCTGCGGATGCTGATGGCTGGATACCAGGGCTATAACATTCAAGAGCCGCTTCTGCACATGCGAGCTGGCTCTGATATGTACATGAGACGAGCTGGATGGAAGTACGCCAGGACTCAGGCAAGACTGTTTAAGTTCATGAAGGACAGTGGATTCATTGGAAATAGTCAGTACATAAAGAGTTGCGTGATTCGTAGCGGTTCTGCTTTGGCTCCGAACTGGCTGCGAAAGTTTATGTTTGAGAAAGTGTTGAGGAAATAAGGGAAGATAAGCAATGCCCATTAAGCAATTAGGAATGCAGTTATTGTTATGTGATTCAAAGGAATAATCGAAAAATGAAGCAACGAATTGTTACAGCGGGCCATTTGATGCTAAATGCGGTCGATGCTCTTCTTATTCGGATGTTGCTCGGTCCGATAAACACAAAGAAAATGCACATCAGTTTTGATGATGTGCATGAGTCTCTTGTTGAAATAATTGAAAATAAGTATGGTTCCATATTTGATAATTCTTTTTTCAGTTGTCTAAGAAAATTAAATGCCGTGTATAATGCAAAATTCTCGTTGTACTTATTTGAGGACGAGAATCTTATATTGACACCTTCAGTTATGCGAGAGCTTGAAGATTGCAAAAGCTGGTTGTCTGTGGGGTATCACGCTCATTTAGATGAGAAGGCAGACATTGATTCATATCGTAGGTTCCAACAATGCTTTAGCGAGTGCGGATTAATTTCAACGACTTGTAGACTTCATAAATTTACAGCAGATAACTCATTGATTCATGTGATGTATGAATCGGGTATCAGAGAATTATTATGTTCTGATGACAGGCGAGTAAGCTATGGAATCCCCGTCGAGTTGTATGGGGGGGGTACAGACAAGATGGCATCAACTACACGCCTACGGATGTGCGGCTTGAAAGATTCTGTTTTAGGAGATTGTCTAACTTGAGACACAAGGATAGACTGATAATCTTTGCGCACGAAAAACCATTCAAAAGGTATTTCGAAATACAAAAACTCGAGGCGATTTTGAAACGATTGCCAAAAGATATTGAATTTGACTACTAAAAGAGGAGAAGGAAATGGATAAGATTAAGCGCTTTATTGATATTGCTGTGCCGGTTCAGACATGCAATCTTCGGTGTCCGTATTGTTATATCGCTCAAGAGGATAAGTTCTTGGCGGCGCTACCTTACTTTATGTATGATGCAAAAACCATGGGGAAAGCGCTCTCCAAAGAAAGACTTGGGGGGGTGTGCCATTTTAATTTGTGTGGTGGTGGAGAAACGCTGCTTCCTCCTCAGATGACTGACATTTTGTATGAATTATTGGCGCAAGGGCACTATTTGGCAGTTGTCACAAATGGTACTGTAACAAAACGGTTCGAGGAAATTTGTGATTTTCCTGAAGAATTCAGAAAACGGTTGTTATTTAAGTTTTCTTTCCATTATACAGAGTTGCGGCGGCTTAATAAGTTTGACGTGTTTTGGAATAATGTTCACAGAATGAAAGAAGCCGGATGCTCGATCTCAGTAGAACTAACGCCGAACGATGAAACCATTCCCTATATAGATGATATTAAAAAGATGTGCATGGAACAGGTTGGAGCATTGTGCCATATCACGGTGGCACGAAAGGAAACGGATCCGCAACTTCCAATTCTTACGAATCTTAATAGAGAGGAATATATCAAGACATGGGGAAGTTTTGACTCTGACCTTTTCAAATTTAAGATGTCAACGTTTAATGTAAAGCGGAAAGAATTTTGCTATGCCGGATATTGGACGGCGACTTTAAATCTCGGTACGGGAATTTTGCGGCAGTGCTATTGTGGAAAGTATATTCAGAATATTTTCAAAGATATAGATAAACCAATAAAGTGGCAAGCGATCGGAACGCACTGTACAGAGCCTCATTGCCATAACTCTCATGTATGGCTTACTTTGGGAGATATTCCTACACTGAATACCCCGACATACAGCAGTATGAGAAATCGCGTTTGTGAGGATGGGAGCGAATGGCTCCAGCCTGGAATGAAAGAATTCCTGAGTGGAAAACTTCAAGACAATAATACATTGTTTACTGAAAAGGAAGAAAAGTCTGTAAATCGTAAAATGGCTGTCGAAGGCACTGTTAACACGATTGCGCTGGGAACCTTCCGATGGATTAGGCAGCACACACCGAAGAAGTTGCGCGTTCAGATTACAAATAAACTCAAAAGATATTAACGCAAAAGGGAGAAGTTATGAGCAGAGCTTTAGATCGCTTAGCGATTAACCAATATGGCAAACTCAGATTTGCGAAGGAATTCATCTTTCAAAAGAATGCTGATATTAACGTTTCAAATGAAAATAGGATATGGTTTTTGGATGCACCGGCTTATGGGAATCTGGGTGACCAAGCAATTGCTTATGCAATCCGTGAATTCTGCCGTAAGGTTCTTCCCGATATGGAAATCGTAGAATTCCAAGAAGATAAAGTTATTCAATATTTATCATGGCTGAAAGGCACAATAAAAGCAGAAGATATAATTGTCCTCCAAGGTGGAGGAAACCTTGGAAATTTATATCCAAGGTACGAATTTGTACGAAGAACAGTAATTAAGTCTTTCCCGCACAACAGAGTTATTGTCTTTCCACAATCAGTCTACTTTAGTAATGATAGAACAGGCAAACAAGAGGCCGCAGCAGCAAGGGAATCTTATGCCGCGAACAAAAATCTAGTTATATTTGCAAGGGATTCGTGCTCCTTTCGGGAAATGGAAAAGGAATTCCCCGAAACTCACATTGAACTGTGCCCGGACATTGTTTTTTCCTTAAACGGTATCGTATCTGTAGAAAAACGAAGTGGAATCGGGGTGTGCATGCGTGATGATAAGGAAAAATCAATAACGTCGGAGCAAACAAAGGTGATTATTGAACAGCTATTTAGCGACAATGCAGAAATTAAGAATTTTGACACAATAATTAATGCAGATAAACCAATAATAGGTGAGTACAGAGAAAAACTTGTAATTGGCAAGCTAAAAGAATTTGCTGATTGCGAAACTGTTGTTACAGATAGATTGCATGGAATGATTTTTTCTTATATTACATCTACGCCATGCGTTGCGATTCCTAATAGTACAGGGAAATCGTTGTATGTTTACAATGATTGGTTGAAAGACAGCAAAGTGGTCTATTTTTTTCATGCTTCTGATGATGCTATTCAAATGCCGCAAAATGAGAAGTCATTAGATCTGGACTTTACAAATCTTAAAAAAGCGTTGCAATCGAATACGGAGGTCTGGAACTAATGAAAATTGCAGTTGCAATGTTATGCCATAAGAATGTAAAACAAATCAATTCGCTGATCCAGGCAATGGAAAGCGAAGATATTTCTTTTTTTATTCATGTAGACAAAAAAAGTATAATCAATCGTGATGAGATTTCCGGGAAAAATATTACTGTTATTCCAAAGGATTGCAGTGTTGATATTCAGTGGGGCGGCTTCGGAATGATTGAAGCAACGCTACAGCTAATTGAGGCAATAAGGCAGTCAAAGCAGGTATATGATTATATCTGGCTTATGTCAGGGCAAGATTGGCCACTGCGAAGTGCAGAGAATATTGTCAAATATGTGGAGCGGCATAATGGCGATGATTTCATAGAAATTCTTTCAGACCAAGAAGCGCGGGATCGTGGTTACTGCAAAAGGAATGCACTATATTATCCAAGTTGGATGGTGTCTAATAAGATTTATATTAAAATAGTAAAACATATGTTTTGGTTCGCAACGGGAGGAAGAAAGGCCACTTATATAGGTAAGCGAAAGACGAGGGTGGAAAAATTCTTCTACGGAAGCCAATGGTGGCTGCTATCGAAACAAAGCATGGATATAATGATGCGTTTCTTAATGGATAATGCATGGTATACGGACTACTTCAGACATTCATTAGTGCCAGATGAGAGTTTCTTTCAAACATTGTATGGTTTGTTAATTGGTGTGGGTAAGGAAAACCCAGCGGTGTGCTATGTGAATTGGAAACAAAACCGCAATAGCCCAGAAATTTTTACGCACAATGACTTGGATAGATTGTTTGATAGTAGGAAGGCCTTTCTTATAGCTAGAAAGTTTGATTTCGATGTAGATGAAAACATAATATCAGAAATTAAAGAGGCCGATAGGCAGGTGACTACATGAAAAAACTAAAGGTTCTGATGTTACTTTCTACATATGGCGTTGCCAGTGGTGTAAATACATTTGCAATGAACTACCTGAGAGAAATGAATCACGATGAAATACAGGTGGATTTTGCTGTATACAATGAACGAGAGTCACCTTATATTGAGGAGATTAACAGATATGGTGGGCAAACCTTTGTGTTACCTCCAGTTAAAAATTTAGCAAGTCATATTGAAGCATGTAGAGATATTATAAAAAACGGCCATTATGATGTAATACACGACAATTCTTTGATCCTTACAGTTCCAATTATGTTTGTTGCAAAAGAAGAAAATGTACCCGTTCGAATTTTGCATAGTCATGCAACAGAACTTGGTGAGAACAAGTGGAAAAGGGTGAGAAACAAAGCTATTCTTCCACTGCTTAAAATGTGTGCTACAGATTATATGGCATGTTCAAATGCAGCTGGAAAAGCAATGTTTGGTCGAGCTAAATATACAGTAGTACCCAATGTTGTTCCATGTAATAAGTTGAACTTTAATTATGAGACGAGGAACAAAGTACGAAAGGAAATGAATGTCGAAAACAAATTGGTGGTTGCGACAGTGGGGAGGGCCGCTTATCAAAAGAATCCTTTCTTTATTCTAGACATAATAAAAAAACTGACAGAGACAACACCAGAAGTTATTTTTTGGTGGATTGGAAACGGTCCACTCGAAGAACAGATTTGTGAACATGCAGCAAAACTCGGCCTAGAGAAGAATTTCGTTTTTTTGGGGAAGAGAACCGATGTTGTAGATTTGTATCAGGCAGTGGATTGCATTGTGATGCCTAGCATTTTTGAAGGACTTCCTGTAACTGGTATTGAAGCCCAAGCAATGGGACTTCCGATGGTTGTTTCCAACACAGTTACTGATGAAATGGTATATACCGATCTTGTAGACTACGTTGATTTAAATGCGCCAATGGCTGTGTGGGTTGAGCATCTGAAAGAAGCTCTTAGGCGGAATGCTGATAGAGCTAAATATGCAGATGTATTGAGACGAAGTGCATTTTCAAATGTAGACTGTGGCAAAAATCTAATGGACATGTATAAAAAAATGCTAGGATAGTTTGGAGGATAAGCAAATGTTCCTGACGGAAAGAACCACGAGTTTGTTGGTCTATGCATTCGCATTGTTCCTCGCATACATCTTAATTGCGAAAGTGGTAAGGAAACAATATAAAGCGGTTCTTCTTTTGTATTTGATTGCTTTGGCAATCTTTGCATTCAACTATAAACCTTATATAACTGCGGATCTTTATAGGTTAAGAGAGTATATTGAGTATTGGATCCACAAGGATTTGAGCGGTGTGCTTAAATATGCAATGGGGAGTAGCACGCCTTCGTGGGTGCTGTATTCCTATGTATTGTCAAGGTTTGGCAACATAAACTGGATCCAAACGATTACATGTCTCTGGTGCTTTGGCAATGTATTCTATATTATCGGCCGAGAAATAGAACGTCTTGAAATTCAGGGTCCATTCAGAAGCATGTTGCTTTTTTATGTAATGGGAGTTGGCGCATTTTATCTCCAGACCATTTCTGGTATCCGGTCAATGTTGGGAATTTCCATTGTTGCTTTTTGTCTATACCGGGAAACCGTAGAAAATAAAAAAGTGGTCTGGCATTTACCATTGTGGATTTTTGCAGCCTTGCTGCATACTTCCACCATGGTGCTGGTAATATCTCGCTTTTTGTTTCTTTTAATTCAAAGCCAAGGTGCTGCGAAGAAATTTTTGATGGGAATTGTAGTTTTAGCTGGAGCATTGTTTTCATTTAAGTACATGGGCAGTTTCATAAGAGGAAGTTTCGAATATGGAAAAGGGTATCTTACTGATTCGAAAGAATATACATACGTCTGGGAACAAATCATTGGTATAATTGAAACTATCGAAACTGTCTATGTTCTGAGAGCATTCCATCGAACCATATTGTGTGCGCCAGACAGAAAAATGAGTAGCAAAAAATCTCTATATTTGTTTACACTGATTTGGACTGCAATAAGTGTGATTGCGTTACCTTTTAGTTATGCAATATTTAGACGTTACACAATGCTATGCACAATAACTAGCATTCCGCTCGTGTCAGAGTTATTTAAAAATGATAAAGCGGATAAATATCGTAGGGCTCTATTCTGTTTTTCATTTATAATTTTTGCCTTGTCCGGAGTTCGTGGAGATTTGTGCGGCTATAAATTCTTTGTACTTGGTTGAAAGGAGCGTGGAGAATTGAAAACGAAGAACGCTAACATTGAATTGATACGAATAGTTGCTATGTTGTTTGTGGTCATACATCACTATTTCCGACATGGGGGGGCACAGTATGGCCTGACTTTGGGACGATAGAGTATATTGTGTATTGGTGTATAGACGCATTTGTATTTGTTTGCGTTAATCTTTTTGTACTGGTTTCTGGCTACTGTTTAGTAACTACGGAATTCAAACTTTCGCGAATTGTAAGATTGTGGGTTGAGGTTGAATTTTATTCGGTTGCTTGCACATTGATTTGCAAGTTTCTCGGAAACGAAATAAGTGTTTCGCAATTATTGAAATCGGCAATTCCTTTTACAACAGAGGCATATTGGTATGTGACGGCCTATGCGATATTGCTGTGTTTTTGCCCATTCATTAATAAACTATTGGATTGTTTGAGTAAACAACAATATATTGCGTTAATCGCAGCCATTAATATAATTTGTGTTATCTTGCCGACAGTTTTGGTTTGGGAAAGAGACCTAATTACAACAGGCATGGATTATGAGTGGCTTATTCCCTTGTATATAATTGGCGGATATATTCGTAAATTCGGAATACCTTGTGGGAAAAATAAGGCTCTCGTGGGATATGTCTTATGTTCTTTGATTACGGGACTGGTAAGAGTTCCATTGGGACTTGTATCAAATCGTATAGTCGGCAGTTATGTCTTATCGGGATTGTTTTTTCGGTACAATTCTATTACGGTTGTAATGGCGTCAGTCTTCTTGTTCTGGTTCCTTTTAAATCTCAATATTGGAAATGATAGATTAAAAAGAGCTATCATCTGGTTCGGTCCACTTACTTTTGCAGTATATCTTATTCACGACAACAGTAATGTTAGAAATATTCTGTGGAAGACTTTACCGATGGAACAACTGTACGCTGGTGGAATAATGATGTATCTTGGCGGTTTAATTGTTATTGCCCCTACGATTTTTGTTGTCTGTTGCGCAATAGAAAAAAGTAGAATTCAAATATTCAATCTAATTGGGATTCAGAAATTCTTACATAAATGGGATTTGCTTTTTGATGAAATAAAAGGCAAATGTCTCTTGTTGGTAAAATAAAGTAGAACTGATAAGGAGAACTTATAGAAAGATGTCAAAGAAGAAAGGCATAATTGGTTCGACATTGCAATTAACGGTTGCAGTGCTCTTTATTAAAGTTTTGGGGCTTGCTAAGAAGTCGATTATTGCAGCAGTTTGTGGTGCGACTGCAGAAACAGACGCATTTTTTATCGCATCAGAAGTGATTGCCGCGTTATGTACTGTCTTCTTTTCGTCTATTTCAATTTCACTGCTCTCAATGCATACCAATCGGTTACTAAAAGAAGGGCGTGATGCATCGAACAATCTTATTAATGCGGTTCTAAAGATATTTATCCCAATTGCTTTTGTTATTACAATTATATTCGTTTCGTTCTCTGACGAAATATCCAGAATATTGGCGCCTTCGTATGAGGGAGCCCAGTTGCAGGATCTATCCTCGTATATTCGAATAATAGCGATTGTTTTTGTTTTTAGTTGCTATTACCAGATCATTAATGTTGTACTTGAAACGGATAAAAGATTTCTTCCTGGAAAAGGTCAAGCCTTCTTTCAAAATTTATTTGTTATTGTTTCTGCATTGCTGTTTTATCCTAAGATGGGAATCTCTGCATTGTTATGGGCCTTTGTTTTGGCTGGATTTATTCAATGCATACAAATAACTTGGAATGCCAGAAATTGTTTCAAGTTTAAACTGAAAACCTCAGATGAGATAGCAAGCATTAAGATGCTGATTTCGCTGGCAGGCCCGTTGATTGTAGGCAATGCAATCTACGAAATTAACGATATTGTTGACAAGCAGATTTCATCAGGCTTAGGTCACGGCGGTGTCTCGGTACTATCTTATGGAGCATCCATTAATGAGATCGTTACATCTTTGATTGTTACATCTCTTTCTACGGTTCTTTTTTCCCATTATGCAACATGGATTGCAGAGGGGAAAATTGAAAAGGTAGGGGATAATCTACAACAGTCACTAGAGTATTTGTTCGTAATTATTATGCCGATTATGGTCATGTGTTTTGTAGGTGGTGACCTAATAGTTGGGGTACTATATGGAAGAGGCAGTTTTAGTACGGAAGCTATTTCAAGAACAAATGGAGTTGTTATCGGGTATGCCGCAGGTTTCTTTTTCCAAGCGGCGAGAGCAACTATCGTTAAGGTTTATTATGCTTTTCAAGATACAAAAACCCCAATGATAAATGGAGCAATATCCGTTGGCGTCAATGTCGCTCTAAGCATTACGTTATCAAAATTTCTGGGGGTTACGGGTATAGCTTTGGCAACGAGCATTTCTATGCTTGTTGTTACTGCTTTGCTCCTTCCGGGGGTGAAAAAATACACTCCAAGTTTTTCCATGAAGTCTAGCATTACCGACGGCCTGAAAATTTTATTGGCTTCTGGGATAGTTTGGCTTACAGCAGCCCTTATAAAAACTACATTACAGGGGGATATATATCTGCAGTTTGTGATTATGGGCACCTATATTGTTCTCGCATACGCAGCATTAATCATGCTGCTGAGAGTTAAATGTATAAACCGGATTATAAAACGTTTCAAAGGTGCAAGGTGATAATATGACATACGAAGGGTTCAGACTCAAGGTGAGTAAGTATTGGCGCAAGGGTTTTGCACAAGCGCGCCAAAAAAAGTTGTTGGGTAAAGATTTTACTATTATTTCCAATAACTGTTGGGGCGGGATGATTTACGAGAGTTATAATCTTCCGAAAAACTCCCCAACAGTAGGTTTGTTTTTCTTTGCAGAGGATTACATATGTTTTCTGAAGGATTTGAAGGGATTCGTAACAGCTCCTCTCAAATTTATTAGACCAGAAGATTCAAAGTGGAAGACGAGGCCGGAATTGGTAAATGATAAACGATTTGGTCACTATCCGATAGGTCAATTGTCCACCGGGGGGGGGACAGTCGAAATCTTTTTCTTACATTATCATAGCGAGCGTGAGGCACAGGAAAAGTGGGAGCGCAGGTGCAATCGCATAAATTGGGATAGAATCCTTGTGAAGTTTAATGACCAAAATGGAGCTACGCAGGAAACGCTTGACGAGTATTTACGCATTCCATATGATAAGCTCTTCTTCACCTGCAAAGAATGGGAAAGGATGACATCGGATTGCTTTGTCATACCTCAGCCCTCTTTCTATAAAACAATTACAGCATCCCATGAACCATTCGGCAAAAGTCGATATGTTGACATAACGGAAAAAATCAATACACTCTATAAATGATTTCTGATTATAACAAGTGTATAGTTTTTTTGCCTTCGGACATTATCAATGGACAAGTGATAAAAGAAGGACAATCAATAGATGTTGTTCCAAATTCATCAAATCTATTATACCGTTTCCAAGAATTTATCTATCCAGGAAGTTATTCCGCTTTTATTTTCCATAATTATCGTTTTGTGCAACCGCAGGAAGTATCCATGCATCCCTCCACTGTATTCTGTTTTTCTAATCCTCTATATCACACTATTGCGTCGTGCGCCTGGGTTTAATGAAAGCATATGTTTCAAGCTAAAGCTGAGGCCGAATGTGGTTGTATGGGCGGGCAACTTGCTGAACTTGGTCCTTTATGTACCGTATGGGGTAACAAGCTGGCAGTGGAAGCGAGAAGGCAAGAAGGTAGTTGCAGTTGGTCTTGCTTTGTCTGTGTCCTGTGAGGTACTCCAGTATTTGACCGGGCGAGGCATGGCAGATGTAAATGACGTATTATTCAATACGTTGGGCGCTGCGGTAGGGGTTTGGATTTCGGCAAAGGTATATTCAAAGTGAGTTGAATGGAATATGCAAACAACAAAACTATATGTCGAATACATTATAATCGGCATGGAGACGTTGATCTGGTTAGGCCTGCTCATTTTGCTGATTCTGGGCACTCCAGCAATTGCCATTTTTGATTACTGCATCCAAAATTTACTCACGTCCATATTCATGCTTGGTACATGTTATGTCCTAGGACTTTTGGTAGACCGAGTGGCAGATCAGTTGACGAAGAAAACGAAGGAAAAGATAAAAGGAGACTATCCGATTGAGGCAAATACTAGCATCACCGTATGGGATAAGGTTAAGCAGGGCTCGTTTGCAGCAGTCTCATTATCCCGGATTCGAATCCTTCGTTCTACTATGCTGAACTTTGCAATAACCGGTTTTGTGGGAATGCTGGTTGCGATTGTTGTGTACCACAATGGGCTATTGTGTATAATAACTCTATTTGGATTTGAGATTATGGCTTTGATTGCAAGGTGGGCACATAAAAGCCTTCTTGAAAGCTATTATAGCAAAACTCAGCAGATAGAAGCGGACATCAACAACGAACTCTAAAACATTGGAAGCACAAGAAATAGAGAGAAAACACAAAGGGGCGAAAAGCAGTGAGCAAAGACAAAAATCAAAATGATACGCCGCTTGACGCGAAAATTTCCGGCGCTGTGGCAGCCCTATCATCCATGAAGGAAACACTGGATCAGATGACGGACCCAACGTTACCGGATACTGTTAACGATGCAATGGCATCCCTGTCGGCCATGTCGAAAGCCCTAGCTCAAGCAACAGACAGCTCGATACCAGAATCCCTCACCGCAGCTGCTGACACATTACAATATAGACTAGAGAAATTGCCTCCAATGGATTATACAGGAATAATGACCGACGTAGTAAATACGACAGAATCATTTTATAGTAATTGCTTTGGAAAAGAGCGTCTGGCTGAAATCTTTTCTATGGTAAAACTTTTCGGTGATTCACCCGAAGTGAAGGGACTTCAAGCCATGCTGGATGCCTATGGCCGTGACGGCGTAATAAATCAGGAAGGTGTCCATGCCTACATAAATGATTTTGGCAGGTACTGGGAGCATGCAGCCAAAGCAAAAGACCGGGATGAATCGGCTGTTCCAGCTCAGAACCTGACGATTATCAAACTCATTTCAAACCCCAAAAAAGAGGATCTACCCAAAGGAAGCAAGTCCGTATTCGAGGAACTTTCTAAAAGTGCTGCGGCAAATCTGGCACAATCAAATGATGTCCTGTTCGATGTCAAATCAAAAGAATTCTATCGCAGGGAAACACCCGACCAGAAAATTTCTCCAAAACGAGTTTCAATGGCGGTTAGCGCCCAGCAGGTTTTTGAGGACATTTCTCAGGATGCGCTGATAGCTTTTGAGAGCAAATTGTTCGAGAATGCATCTTTTGCCTGCCAGGATCCAGTTGGCAAAATGATACACGACAGAATAGAGGCCTGGACTGACCGGGTTGACCTGGAACAAGATGTATATTATCATGCCCGCAGGATCGAAGACGGATGCGACTATTACAACGATGATGAAATGATGAAAGTGCCGACCAATGTTACTTCTCAGGGCCGGTACAATGACATTGGCAGAAGTTACTATTATATAGCGGATACCAAAGAGGGCGCGATTAAGGAAATCACCAAGCATTGTGGCAGCAAAAAGCCTAGGGTTCAAGTTGTGGGCCTTCATCCTACCCAGCATGTCGAAACCCTGGATTTGTCTGAGAAAATAAAGGGCAGATGCGCCTTTCTGGAGCATCTGCGCCGACAGGCGAGAACAACAAGGGGAGTTGTGAGAGAATATATGCTCCCCAATTACGTGGCGAATTGTTGCCGGGATCTCGGTATAACAGGAATAAAATACAAGAGTTCCCAATCCGCCAAGTACAACTGTATTGTTCTCTGGAACGATGGTTATTTTGACTTCGTTGATGGCACCCGAGAAATATTTGAATGAGAACTGGAACAGCAAGTCATGAGTATTTCTCCTCATTTTATGATACCAGCATATTGTCAAAACTGTTTCTCTCTACGAGAACGAGGGTTGGGAAGAAGAACTGAAGAAGCAATTTGCCGCATTGAGGAAAAGGCTTCGCTCCGATTCTACAATCCGTTCAGCTTGAAGAAATGGAATATAGATTGTGACGCAAACAAAATGCTCTCTGTGTAACTCCGCAGAAGGCATTTTTTTCTCAATCCCATTTCTCGCTCTTAGCCCTGAGTAGTTCCTGTGTAATCGCTCAACAATTGCCGACCTGTGAAAGAGGCGACTCCTGTGCGATAATATAGTTATCGAGAACTTTTGAGAATTCTCAGTAATTCTCAGTAATTCTCGATAATTATTGAGAATTCTTAAAAAATTCTCGAGTAGAGGAGACATCGTGATGCAAGTGAGTCAGATGAAGCAGGCAATAAGTCAGGAACAATGGAAACAGCGCATTGTGGAGTGCCGCAATTCAGGGGTTCCGGTCAAGGAGTGGTGCCGGGAGCAAGGAATAAGTTATTCTACCTACTACCGCCATGAGCAAGCATTATTGAAAGGTGCGCAGGATTCCAGCGACATACCGATTTCAGAGCAGGCACCGCAAACATTACCAGTCCCATTCGTAGATGCCTCTGAAATGTGCCAAACAACCTCCAAAACCCATACAGATAGCATTGTAATCCAAGTCTCAGCTCCCAGCTTTAAACTCAAGGTTACCGGAGAAGCTGCAATGAAGGCATTGAAAGAAATCGAACGGGTGCTGCGCAATGCTTAAAGATGCCACAGGATTTAAGAAGATTTACATTGCAGCCGGAAAGACGGATTTTCGCAAAGGAATGGACTCGCTGGCAGCAATAGTCAGTTTGCAATTTGAACTTGATTCATACGAGACGGATATTCTATTCCTGTTTTGCGGTAGTACTCGACGTGTAATAAAAGGTCTTGTATGGGAGGAAGACGGTTTTTGCTTTGCGGAAACTCTACCCACTACAAACGTCTGCATCCCGAGAGAGCCTCTGCTGTAGAGGCTCTTTTTTCGATTTGACCGAAAAGCAGGATTGAAGCCTGACAGGCCTCTCTCCTCAGCTCAGCGCACACTGTGCATGGGCAAAATGCCAAATGCTGGCTGGGGTTCGATTGGACAGTATATGCTCCAGTTTTACCAGAGGATCACGCTGCAGCGTCTGTAAACGCCGGTGACTGGCCACCCGACTGCCGTGGTAGTATACTTCTACTAAATTTTTTGTGACACGGACATCGACTTTTTCGCCAATCAGGTTATACGGCACAGAATATTTGTTCCTGCCATCGGAAACCAAATAATCATTGGGCACTTTTGCGACAGACCAGATCGCTGATTCAAACGGCGTTGCGGGCAGAGGCAGCATATAAGGCTGTTCTTCCTCCAGATAAGCACTGCGGCGCGTGCCGGTGCGCTGTTGAAACTCCCGACCGTTCAGTTCTTCCAGCTTTTCAGCAACAGCCTCGTTGATTTCTTGCAGGGAAAAGAACTTGCGGTCACGCAGCGCAGCAATAATCCAAGTTTCTGCAAAGCGAACAGAAGCCTCTGCCGAACTTTTGTCCTTCGGACGGCGCACACGGGCCGGAACAATAGCAGTGCCGTAATAGTCGGCCAGTTCCTGGTAGCTGCGATTGAGGACTGTATCGTACCGGGTATTGGAGGACGTTGCTGTCTTGCAGTTATCGGGAATCAAGAGTCTTGTTAAGCCGCCGAAATAGTTGAACGCATGAACATGGCAATTCAACCAGTTCTCCGTTTTCATACCAGCGCAGGCTTCCGTGTAGGCGTAATAGCTGCAGGGTAATACGGCCACAAACAGATAGGCAGAACTCTGTTGACCTGTGACAGAATCATAGATGGGAATCGTATCGCCGGCCCAATCAACTTGAATAGCGTCTCCGGGTTTGTGTTGGATACGCATGGCCGCTTTGGTGACGCGTGCCCACTTTCGATATTTGTCACCGAACTGCGTGCTCATATAAGGTGTCTTTCCGGTCTCGTAACACTTGCTGCGGTATTCCTCCCACAGTAAAGTCAGCGTTACACCAGGCTTAGCCAGTTCCCGGTGAATGTACTGGTAGTCAGGTTCAACATACAAACAAGCATTCTTGTACTTGTTTGGAAAGAGCAACCGTTCCAGATCGGCATTGGTAATGTCATCATCGAGAGGCCAGCAAATCCCAAGTCGATCCGCAGTTTCAAATACTGCCTTGCTGGTTTCGCGGGATGCGATCTTATTGCGTTCCATTTCGCGTTGGCTGCACCCCATACTTCGAAGCATAAGAATTTTCCTGTAGTCTGTCATTTCGATGGACCTCCTTGAAAGTAGTCACGGCATTTTTGCTCGTGCCTCTTTCATTATTTAGGAAAATTGTCTGGGTGGCAAGGAGTCCCGACAAGGTGGCAGAAAATCTCCGGCGAAATGGCGGAAAAAGTCCGTGCAGATGGCAACCTCGCGCCGATTTATGCACTTCCTTTGTCATGTAGGAGTTTATATGTCATCAGGATACTTTTCCATCCCAAGGTAGTACTCAATACTAGTGATGCCCTCACCGGCAAGATTGGCAATGTCATCGAAGGGAATGATGACCGGCAGCTCTTTCTCAATGCCCACAGCTTTTCTATCACTGTCCTGCATGACTTTCAGCTCTCGATAAACTGGGTCGATCATAACAACTGTGCCAGTCAGACTTATGTACTTGCCGGTACTTTCTGCGGCCTTCATAAAGTACCGCACTACGACCTTCATACCTTTTTTGACCTGCAGGAGCTTGTCGGAGAGAGTGTTCTTCTCCTCATCGGAAAGCTCGACTTTCTTCACCAGAAGCTTGCTGGCTCCCTCGCTGGAAATTTCATCATCGAAGCCACGCAGCGCGGCGAAGGGGCTGAATATCTTTGCCCGGTTTGAGAGTGCCATCCGGGGATACTTTACGGGTGGCTCTGGGCGGCTGAGATGGAGGATGTCCGCATACTTCTGTGCGACGTTTCGCCCCTCTTGGGTATTCTTGAAGTCTGCCATAGAATCCTCCTTGTTGCATTATTTGGCCTTGTGGCCGCCGATCTGGCCGTTCCGTTCTCGCATAGTGGCGCCTTCCAGATAGTTGGTGCCCTTCAGAACAGCGTTTTTTCCGAACTTCTTCTTGATACCGAGCATGGTCTCCTGTAGCGATTTCTCCCGCTCCAGCTTGCTGTTGTCAGTGAACAGATCCACTTGCAAGGTGCCCTGATCCTTGACCACACGGTTTGCTGCGATTGTTATTCTCCGCACAGTCAGATTTCTGTTGGCAATGCGATCGAACAGTTCTGTGGTAGCGGCCATCAGTTGGCTGCTGAGAGTGGTCGGGTTGTCCAGTCGTGTACTGCCGTGGGCACCCTTCGGAACAGTGCGGCCGTAGTGATCGATGTGGACAAGACCGTGATAGATGCCCTTGTCGCAGTTCTCCCGGTCGTAGCCGATGTCCAGTGTCAGGCTGTCCGTGACCAGTCCCTTGTTCGTAAGCTGAAATACCAGACTGTCGGTCATCTCCTGGACGATGATTCGAGCCTTGTCATAAGGATAAGGGCAGGAGAGAACCTGACCTTCGGACAGGCTGTTGGTTTCCGGGCGATAGGCATTGATCTCCTTCATCCCGCAGGGTTCCAGCCCCCAGGCGTGGTCGATGAGAATCTCAGCGTCTATGCCGAACTCCTTGTAAAGTATCTCAGGAAAGTGAATGCTGGCTCTTGCCAGTTCACCCATCGTATGGATGCCATGTTTTTCCAGCCTGCGGACGGTGCCGGGCCCAGTCTGCCAGAAATCGGTGAGCGGCTTGTGATCCCAGAGCAGATACCGGAAGGATTCTTCGTCAAGCTCTGCGATGCGGACACCGTCCTTGTCCGGTGCGGCGTGCTTGGCGGTGATGTCCATTGCCAGCTTTGCCAGGTATAGATTGGTGCCGATCCCGGCGGTGGCGGTGATGCCGGTGGTGTACAATACCTCCCGAATCATGGTCATGGCGAGGTCGTGGGCAGACATTTTATAATGAGTAAGGTATGCGGTGGCGTCGATGAATACCTCATCGATGGAATATACCACGATGTCCTCCGGGGCAATGTACTTGAGATAGATGCCGTAAATCTGCCGTGAGACCTTCTCATAGTACGCCATCCGGGGTGGTGCCACCAGATAGGATACCTCAAGAGAGGGGTCTGCTGCAAGGGCGGTGGCATCGTAGGATGCAGCCGCAAGAGAGGGAACACCGTCTTTGTACACAGCGGTCTTGTTCCGGATGGCATCTCGCAAACGACCATTGTTAACCTCTTTGACACGCTGCACGACCTCGAACAGTCGAGCTCGACCGGGAATGCCGTAGGACTTCAGCGATGGGGACACAGCCAAGCAGATGGTTTTCTCCGTGCGGCTGGCATCGGCCACGACCAGATTGGTGGTCAGCGGATTGAGATGCCGTGCGGCGCATTCAGCCGAGGCATAATACGACTTGAGGTCTATCGCAAGATATGTGCGCTGCGCCATGCTGTGTCACTCCCTTTCCGTGGTGGATTTCGCAATGTTATCTGCTTGCTTTTTCAAGTTCCTTGATTTTTTCCTTAAGAGAATCGATTTCCTGCGTTTGCCGATGGAAAATCTCGCGGTTAGCTTGCTCGTTCTTGTTATAGGCCAGAGCAAGAAACACCAGAGCCAGACGAAGTTCCTCGTCTGGAATGTTCTTGCAGGCTTTAATCATTTCATCTTGGTCGGTAATCTCGGCAAGTGTACTCAGTTTCTCAAAGATGGTCATTGATAAACCCCTTTTGTTGGATGAGCTTATTGTGCCGTCCGCTCCACATACCAGCGGCCAAGCCGTCCGGTGAAGCGAGGGTCGACGTGTTCAAAGAACAGGTGCTTCTCCTGTCCTTGGATCAGGACAGTGAAACAGTCTCCGTTGCAGTCGTTGTCTGCGGTTCCTGCCGGCCGGAAGTCCCGGACGGTTTCGATAGGGAAGGTTCTGCCGTCCGCCCAAGTGATGGATGTTGGCTGCATATAGCCGGTTGAATCAAACTCCGAGGCGACCTTTACATAGACACGCTCGATCTTGATTCGTTTGGGTATCGCCATGTGGGTCACCTCCGATCCTTAGTGCTTGGCCCGCAGGAAGCGGTTGTCGATATCAACGGGCAGTTGGAGGTGCTCACCGCGGCGGATCAGGCTGTACATCTTAAACGCAAAAAAAGGAGCTGGAATGCAGAGTTCTTTGGCAACGCTGAAAAAGTCGGTGTTGCCGGAGTGAATCAAATCCAGCACCTCCGCATCATCCAGTAACAGATCGGCGGCGAAGAAATTGGCTTCCCTTTCCAGTCTGCCGGTGGCCTGGTAAATGTCGAAATCCTGCATGGCCTGACACCGTAGGTGGTTTGCGTGTTCAAAGATATGCCCAAGTTCATGACCAGCAATGACACGTTGTTCCTCGTAGGGAAGATGAGGATTGACTGCTATGTATCGGACACGATTTACAATCGTAGCGAAGCCACGCAAACCATCCGCATCGAGTGATCTGGCAGGCCAGAGCTTTGTGTTGGGCAGCGCATCGATCAATTCAAAAGGGTCACGGGTACCATATTTCTGAATCAGTTTTTGAGTATCGTCAAAGGTTTGAAGTTGTGTCATTCTTTCACCAACTTTCTGGCAGAAGATCAGGTGCCGTTATCTTCGGCATTCTTCCGGTATTTCTTCGGCGTGAACTTTTCACGTGCCACCTTCTTGGAATCCATAAAGATCCGCTGCATTTCAATGGCAAACGCCTTCTGATCTTCCTCCGAAAGAGAACCGCCGGCGAATAGCTCACGAGTCTGGGTGAGAATCTCGCTGGCCTGAGCCTGACCGCGCCGCCCATAGAAGGAGCCTACCTCGGTCATAAACTCCTCATTTTCGGTCATCAGATAATTGACATCCGTTTCAAGTAGTTCGGCCAGCTTGGCATACATATCGCGAGTGCGGGGATAGGTGGTGCCGGCCTCATAACCGCCAATGGTACGGCGGGTTACGCCCATCTGTTTCGCAAGTTCCTCCTGAGACCACCCCTTCTGCGTGCGGAGGTCTTTTAGTTTTTCCCCGAAGTTCATTGCTAGTGCTCCTTTCTCTAGATGATGTTTTCCCTGGACGTTTGCTCTAAATGTGTTATTGACAAGAGCTAAGAGCGTCGTTATAATCGGAATAGGAAAACTGATTTCGCATTTATTATATCAATGGGAAAATAAGCTGTCAAGAGGTTTGCGTTATAATGAGAAGTTTATTTTCTCATAGTGTGCAAAAGATGAAACAGAAAAGAGGCTGATAGAAGATGAGGGGGCGAGGCATTGGAGCGCTTTTCGCATGATATGGAACCGGTTGTCTGTATGGCTCGACCGGAAAACCCCAATGAAATAGATGAATATGTGAATCCGTTCTGCACAGAACTGGACGAGATCGGATCATTTCAGAGTTACTGTATCGGGCACTTTGAGCACGAGTGGTTGGATGTGCTGGGTCAAATGATCGCAGAGGCGCGAGTACCGATTACGGATGCACCGAAGGTGGATGATCCAACAGAGCTCCGCCACATGGATAGCGGATACATTCATAGGATGGAGTTTTCACGTCTGGACCGGGGGCACTTCTATGCGGAGGCCATCGTATAATGAAGCCAACGAATTAGAAAAGATGCGTAATTTTTTTGATGCAGCAACGATCAACAGGAAAGATTGATTTTGAACGCACCTGACCATGATGCTAGCCAAAAGTGTATACATCGTACTCAAGGTGTCGCTGTTTCTCCGATACGGTTTCGCTACTGCACCGATATATGCAATACTAATTATCCACTTCGCAGTCATGTGTAAGCATGGCTACTGTCACAGCCAGAGCGTTTTGTCGGCGTTGACAAAATGCTCCGGCTATGATACTGATCAATAAGATTAGGTTGACATACAATGAGGCTGTTGTATACTAAACTTTGACGTACACTTAAAGCAAAGTGTCAAAACTTATTTTGCTATGAGCGCGGACATACTTATGAGCAGGCGATGGACAGATTGACGGTGTCTTTTGCCAGGAACCGATAAAACTGCCAATTAAAATTATAGCGAGGTATCCTCCATTTTTATAATGGAGGATACCTCGCTTTTTGTTTATATATGTATAACCTATTTATAGTATAATAACACATAAGCCGACATTTTTCAACAAATCATGTAATATTAAATTGTACCGGATTTGAAATTGTCAATTTCACCAGATATACAGGATTTTTTTGTCAGCAAAGCAACCAATATGTGACAATTGTTATTAAATCATGGCTTAGTATGGGGGAAGTTTCACATGGCAAGACGAGGAGAGAACATTCGTAAGCGTAAAGATGGTCGTTGGGAGGGTCGATATATCAAGGGCCGCAAGCCTGATCGAACAGCAATTTGGGGATATGTATACGGACACAGTTACACCGAAGTAAAAAAGAAAATGACAATGCGCAAGGCCGAGGTCAGAGCATGCGCACTGTCGGAACAGAATCCAACATTTCAGGAGCTTTCTCATAATTGGGAAGGCTCCATTTCTTTAGGGGTCAAAGCGTCGACAATTACACACTATCAGTATACTTTGGAGCATTACATTCTCCCTGTACTTGGCGACTATCGTGTGCAAGAGTTGGATGAATATACCTTAGAAAGGTCATTGCTTGAGATTATCACGCCAACAGACAACAGCCACAAACCATTAGGGGCTACTATGGCGCGCGAATGTCTTGTGCTTGTACGTCGCATTTGCCGATATGCAGCACACGTGCACCTTATGCGGTCACTTGAGATTGATGTTAAGATGGCAAAACCACCTATGGCTACGCCTGCTACGCTCAGCAAATCTGAACAGCAATGCTTGCAGAGCTATGTTGAATTTGCCCCAACTACTCGGAAGCTTGGTTCGCTGCTCATGATGCAGATGGGACTGCGCATAGGTGAAGTCTGTGGTCTACAGTGGGCTGACTTTGATTTAGATCATGGCATTTTATCCATTGAACGGACAGTAAAACGAATTTATGTGGGCACAGGCCAGACGAGGGTTGTCATTCAATCACCAAAAACGCGAAGCTCTGAGAGAAAAATCCCGATTCCTCACGGCATTTTGGGAATGCTGAAGCAGTTGCAGCAGAAAGGAAGCTGCAAAGCCTGGTTTTTGTCTGGAAATGAATTCAAACCTGTAGAGCCGCGCTGCTACCGCAAAAGTGTACACTGCTATCTCAAAGGAGCGGGCGTTACGGTAGTGAATCCCCATGCACTGCGGCACACCTTTGCAACGACCTGCCTGCAAGCAGGTTGCAACATAAAGACGTTGAGTGAGCTGTTGGGGCATGCCAGCTCTGACATTACATTAAAGCGTTATGTGCATACCTGCTGGGAGTGGAAGCAGGATGAGATGAACCGCATTTTCCAGTAATTGATGGTCAGACAAAGGGGCAGTTGTTGCAATAACCACCTATCTTCGCTGTTTTATGGTATAAGTTTTCCATTATAAAAATGGAAGACACCTTGCGAAGAAGTGAGGTGGGCAATATGGCGCTGGATCTGTATGAGCATAATGCGAATGCTTACATGGCTGCGTGCGAGATGATGGACAAGTACGGCAAAGCTGCTATTGTTCACCCCACCGGCACGGGTAAGAGCTATATCGCGTTCAAACTCATTGAAACTCACCCAAATGAAGTGATTATCTGGCTTTCCCCCAGTGAGTACATCTTCAAGACTCAGCAGGAGAGTCTACTGCGGCAAGACCAAGACTTCCCGCTTCAAAATGTACGATTTTATACGTATGCCAAGCTGATGTGCAGTACGCCGGAGCAGCTTAACCAGATAGCCGAACAGAACCCCACCTACATTATACTGGATGAGTTTCATCGAATTGGTGCGGAATTTTGGGGTGAGAGCACGCAAAGGCTGTTGGCTCTCTGCCCACGTGCAAAACTGCTGGGTTTGACCGCCACCAATGTGCGTTACCTCGATAATAACCGCGACATGGCCGAGGAACTGTTCAATGGCCATGTTGCATCTGAAATGACCCTGGGCGAGGCAATCGTCCGGGGAATTTTGCCTGCCCCGAAATATGTGACCACGGTTTTTAAATACCAGCAGGACCTGGCGCGGTATCAGTCGCGAGTTGACAATCTGCGGAGCCCGGGCATCCAGGATGTGAACCAGAAATATCTGGACGCCCTAAAGCGAGCCTTGGAGCAGGCGGACGGACTGGAAAAGGTCTTTGCCCGCCACATCACCAATAAAAGCGGCAAGTACATCGTGTTCTGCTCCGGCAAGGAGCACATGGACGAGATGATTTCCCATGTGCCTGAATGGTTTGCGGCTATTGACACCGAACCAACCGTTTACAAAGCGCTGTCGGACGACCCTGCCACAGACAAGGCGTTTGCGGCCTTTAAAGCAGACAACAGCAAGCACTTAAAGCTATTGTTCTGTATTGATATGCTCAACGAGGGCGTCCATGTCGAGGGCATCTCGGGCGTCATTCTGTTCCGCCCGACGATTTCGCCTATTATCTACAAGCAGCAGATTGGCCGCGCTCTGACAGCAGGGGATAGCGCGACACCGCTTATTCTGGATGTCGTCAATAACTTTGAAGGCCTGTCCAGCATCAGCGGCCTGCAAAACGAGATGACCGCCGCCGTGCAGCGTCTCTATGCCAACGGCGAGAGCGACAAGATCGTTACGGATCGCTTTGTGGTTGTGGAGCAGGTCCACGACTGCCGTGTACTGTTTGAGCAGTTGCAAAGCAGTCTGTCATCGACCTGGGATCACTACTTCTCCGAGGCAAGCATTTACTACGCCGAACACGGCAACTTGGACATTCCGCGTCGCTACAAGACGCCCATGGGTTTGAGCCTTGGCGCGTGGTTGCAAATTCAGCGGCAGATTCGCAGCGGCAAGCGTGCCGGGAGCCTGACCCAGCAGCAGATTGAACGCTTGGACAGTATAGGCATGCGCTGGGACAACTACAGCGACTTGGCCTGGACAAAAGGCTATGAAGAAGCCGCGCAATATTACGCCAAGCACGGCAACCTCATGGTGCCTGTGGAATGGAAATCGAAAGATGAATTCCCATTGGGGAACTGGATTTCCAACAAGCGCACTGAAAAAGCCGCTGGCAGACTGGACGCGGAGAAGGTGAGCCGGTTGGAGAGCATTGGTATGGTCTGGGACGCCTTCAGCGAAAAGTGGGAGCAGGGCTTTGCTGCTGCGGCAAAGTATTATGCTGACCACGGCAATTTAGTCGTGCCTGTGTCCTACACAACAAAGGATGGGTTGCGTTTGGGAGTCTGGGTTAGAAACCAGAAACAAACTTATGCCAACGGAACGTTGCAGCCTGAAAAGGCCGAGCGGCTGGAAAGCATTGGAATTCTTTGGGAGCAAAGCAACTTCGACTTTAAGTGGAACGAGGCTTACGAAGCAGCCAAATTGTATTTTGAGGAAAACGGCAGCCTGAACGTGCCCATCGGCTATACCACCCCTGATGGCATAGCCTTGGGAAAGTGGGTGGCCCGCCAGCAGTATGCCTACAAAAGTCCGAACAATAGCAATTGCAAACTGACTCCGACGAGGGTTACTTTGCTGGAAAAAATCGGTATGCAGTGGGAAAAGACCGACCCGTGGCAGCATAAGTACAATTTGGCGTTGGATTATCTGCAAATGCACGGGAACCTGCAAATCCCGGCCAAATATAAAACAGCGGACGGCATCTGGCTGGGCCGTTGGCTGTACGACCAAAAGGTCCTGCTGCGCAAGCAATCACCCCGGCTCAGCGCCGAACAGACAAATAAATTGCGGAAACTGCTGGATGAGGGTACGGCAGGTAAAGCGTGTTGAAAAGATTGAGGAGAAATCATGACGAGGTTTAGACACGACCTGATTTTGCGGCTTGTAAAAATCATGGATGCAGTGCTGGTGACAATACCGTTTGCACTGTGCTGGTATTTGTACTATGCAAAACACATTGCATCGCCGTTTTACGCAAAAGGTGATTACTTGGTGGTGGCACTATTCTTTGTGCTTTTCATCATGTTTGGTCGCGTGTACGACGCATTTCTAATGTCGATGTACCGCATATCCGAAATCGTCTATGCGCAGTTTCTGGCGGCGGCAGTCAGCGACTTTATTATGTACGTCGTTATCTGGTTGTTGAGCAAGCATCTGCCCAACATCCTGCCGGGTGTGGCAGCATTGGTTGGACAGCTGGTTCTGGCGGCAATCTGGGCTCGCAGCGCACACCACGCGTACTTTAAGACCTTCCCGCCGCAGGCTACTGCTGTAATCTATGACACGCGCCAAGGTCTGGAAAAGCTGATTGGCCAGTATGGCTTGGATGGCAAGTACAAGGTCGTAGCGACGGCCACGGCAGCAGAGTGTATTGAAAATTTGTCTATGTTGGACGGCATCAACACGGTGTTTATCAGCGGCGTCCACAGCCATGACCGCAACATTATTTTGAAGTATTGCGTCGAAAACAACATCACGATGTTTGTGATTCCCCGCATTGGCGACACGATCATGTCCGGTGCGCACCACATGCACATGTTCCATCTGCCGATGCTCCGTGTGGGCCGCTACAATCCGCAGCCGGAGTACCTTTTTATCAAGCGTTTGCTGGATATTGTGATTTCTGCTGCTGCACTGATTATTTTGAGCCCGATCTTTTTGGTGACGGCCATTGCCATTAAGGCAACGGATCACGGACCTGTGTTTTACAAGCAGACTCGTTTGACCAAGGATGGAAAAGAATTCGGTATTTTGAAATTCCGCAGCATGCGCGTTGATGCCGAAAAAGACGGTGTGGCCCGTCTTTCCAGCGGTGAGCACGATGACCGTATCACGCCTGTAGGCAAAGTGATTCGCGCATGCCGCGTGGATGAATTGCCACAGCTTATCAATATACTACGAGGCGAGTTAAGCATTGTGGGGCCTCGTCCAGAGCGTCCTGAAATTGCAGCTCAGTACTGTGAAGAAATGCCGGAGTTTGCACTGCGCCTGCAGGCCAAGGCTGGTCTGACTGGCTATGCGCAGGTTTACGGTAAGTACAATACAACGCCGTATGACAAGCTGACGATGGATCTAATGTACATAGCCCATCCGAGCATTATCGAGGATTTGAAAATCATGTTTGCTACAGTAAAAATTTTGTTTACGCCAGAAAGTACGGAGGGTGTCAGTGAGGGGCAGACCACTGCTATGGGGATAGAAGGTTGAAGAAAGGATCGGTCTAATGAAAAAAGCCGTAATGCTGATTAATGATACGACCTATGCGTTCAATTTACGCAGTGCGATTATTGAGAAGTTGATAAGTGAAGATTTTGAAGTAGTAGTTGTCGGTCAGCTGTTGAAGCATCAGGATAAGCTGAAAGCTATGGGGGCAAGACTGATCGGTGTAGAAACTGGTCGCCACGGAACAAATCCTTTTTCAGACTTGCAACTGATGAACACATATAAAAGGATTCTGAAAACTGAAAGGCCCGATGTAGTACTTTCTTACAATATTAAACCTAACGTTTATGGCGGTATGGTGTGTCAACAGTTAAAGATTCCATACCTGCCAAATGTAACGGGCTTAGGTACCCCCGTAGAAAACCCGGGTCCCTTGCAAAAATTGACAACGCGCTTGTACAAGGTCGGTGTGGCCGGGGCCAACTGCATCTTCTTCCAGAACAGTGAAAATCAGGCATTCTTCGAGAATCACCACATGATGCCAAAACGTGCAAAAGTTAGGCTGCTGCCTGGATCGGGGGTAGACCTTGATGCGCATCCTGCTTTTGAATATCCGGAAGGGGACACGATTCACTTTCAGTATACGTCCAGAATCCTAAAGGAAAAGGGAATAGACCTGTATCTGGCGGCAGCAAAAGCAATCCACGAAAAGTACCCCAGCACGGTGTTTCATATCTGCGGCGGCTGCGATGATGAACGCTACATACAAATTTTAAAAGAGGCCCAGGCTGCGGGCTATATCGTTTACCACGGCCAGCAAAAAGACATGACACCGTTCCTGAAACAGGCTGCCTGCATCGTGCATCCCTCTTATTACCCGGAGGGCATGAGCAACGTCCTGCTGGAAGGCGCAGCTAGTGCGCGGCCTATCATTGCCACAGACCGTGCGGGATGCCGCGAAACAGTGGAAGACGGTGTGACAGGCTTCCTAATCCCCATTAAAGATGAGCAGGCGCTGATTGAAGCACTGGAAAAATTTATGCAGATGACGCCGCAGCAGCGCAAAGCCATGGGCCTTGCAGGCCGAGCCAAGATGGAACGTGAGTTTGACCGCAGACTGGTCGTGCAGGCCTATTGGGAAGAAATTCAGAGAGCTTTAGGTGATATGGATGTGTAATATGCCGATTCGGGTTTTACAAGTTCTCGGAGGACTTGAAGCAGGCGGCGCCGAATCGTTTGTAATGAATTTATACCGAAAAATTGATAAAAGAAATGTCCAATTTGATTTTGTCAAACATATTACACACAAAGGTGTTTTTGAAGATGAAATTCATCAAATGGGCGGAAAGATTTATCAATGCCCCCAATATACAGGAAAAAATCACTTTGCATACTGTAAATGGTGGGACGACTTTTTTGAAGAACACCCAGAATATCATATGATTCATGGACATGTACGCAGCACAGCTGCAATCTATTTAAAAATAGCGAAGAAGCACGACTTGGTTACAATTGCACATAGTCACAGCACATCCAACGGAAGCGGAGTATCCGCGATGGTAAAGGATTTAATGCAGCTTCCTATTCGCAATACAGCAGATTACCTTTTCGCGTGTTCTGATAGGGCTGGAGAATGGTTATTTGGTAAAAAGGCCACGAAAATGCCTAACTATCAAATGATCCCTAACGGCATTGACCTCAGTCGTTTTGCGTTTGACGAGAAAAAGCGCTTTCAAATGCGGAAAGAGCTTTTTATCGATGAGACCGCACTAGTCTTAGGCCATGTTGGCCGTATGACAGAACCGAAAAACCACAAATTCCTCTTGCAGCTATTTGCAAAGTACCATAGTGAAAATCCCAATAGTAAACTCTTGCTGGTCGGAGACGGCGAACTGTATGAAGAAGTAAAGCAGCAGTGCAAACAGCTCAAAATCGCTGATGATACGATTATGGTCGGAAGTAAAACGAATACGGAAGATTACTATCAAGCGATGGATGCATTTTTGTTTCCGTCATTATGGGAGGGGCTCGGCATTGTTGCCATAGAAGCGCAGGCGAACGGCTTGCCATGTCTTGTGTCTAAAAATATTCCCCGTGAAGCTTTAGTAGAAGAAAGCGTTAAGGTACTTGATTTGAGGTCAACCGATGAATGGCTGCTGGAGTTGTCCAAAGTTTCTGCCGGGAATAGAAGGCTGGTTGATGAAAAACTGAGATCGTACGATGTCTCAATCGTCGCGATAAGACTGCAAAAATTTTATTTGGAGCATGAGAAGGTGAAATAATGAGTCGATATATTATGCGTTTGGATGATGCATCTGAATATATGGATGTTGAGAAATGGCAGCGCATGGAGAACCTTCTAGACAAATATGGAATCAAGCCGATTGTAGGCGTTATTCCCAATAATCAAGATCCAGATATGGTTGGCGTCTACACCAAAGACGAGCGCTTCTGGAATAAAGCTCAGCAATGGCAAGAAAAAGGGTGGAGCATTGCACTACATGGCTATACCCATGTTTTTGAAACTAAAGAGGGTGGAATTAATCCAGTAAATAGTCGCAGTGAGTTTGCCGGTGTTCCATTGGAGCGACAAAAAGAAAAAATACGATTAGGCGTTGCAAAACTGAAAGAACATGGGCTTGCCCCCAAAATATTTTTTGCGCCGGCACATACGTTCGATGAAAACACATTAGCTGCATTGAAGCAAAATTCCGGTATTTGCGTTATAAGCGATACAATCGCAACTGATGTTTATTATAAAAACGGATTTTATTTTATTCCACAGCAGTCGGGCAAAGTTCGTAAACTTCCATTTAAAACCGTAACCTTTTGTTATCATCCCAATATGATGCAAGAAAACGACTTTGCTGAATTAGAGCTTTTTATGTCTGAATGTGGAAGCCGGTTTACTCATTTCAGCGATGATTTACTTAAGAGGAGAGAAGTCAACGCTGCTGACGAAATCGTAAAATGGGTCTATTTCTTTAGGCGGAAGGAAAAGTAAAGATGGATTTGAAAGAACATGCATTTGTTGTATTTTCGGAAGAACACTATAATCCGCTGGGAGTTATCAGAAGTCTCGGAGAAAGTGGATTAAAGCCTGTTGCAATAATAGTAAAGGGCGGTCCATTACTGACATCAAAAAGTAAATACTTATCAGCGGTTCATTATGTAGATAATAGAGAACAGGGATTACAAATTTTAATTAAGGAATATGGAAACAGACAAGAAAAAACGTTTGTTTATGCTTGTGATGACACAACGGAAGAGTTTTTAGACAATCACTATGATGAATTAAATAACAAATTTTATTTCTTTAATGCTGGAATGAAGGGAGGCGTGAGTAAATATTTAAACAAGGAAACTATTGGTGAACTTGCTATAAAACATGGACTGAATTTTTTGCAAGCAAGCGTTGTAGAAAAGGGAACAGTTCCACAGAAAATCCAATATCCTGTAATTACAAAGGCAATTGATTCGACTGTTGGCGGATGGAAAAACGATATGTTTATCTGCCACAACGAACAAGAACTGACGGAGGCTTTTGAGAAAATTAAAAGTCCTATCGTAATGCTGCAACGGTACATCGTCAAAAAGAACGAGTATTGCTTGGAAGGGTTTAGCTGCAATCATGGCAGAGATGTTTTCATTGCTATAGAGTCTACGTATAATTATAAGCTTCCGATGAGCTATAGCCCTTATATGACAGTCAATAATTTTCACAATAAAAACAATGTTTTCCCTAGCCTGAAGAATATGTTTGCTGAAATTGGTTTCGAAGGCATTTTTGAAATAGAGTTTCTTGAGGCTGAAGATGGAAAGCTTTACTTTGGAGAAATTAATTTCAGAAACTCAACATGGAGTTATGCCGCTACTTGTGCAGGAATGAATCTTCCCGTGCTGTGGGCGGAGTCAATGATAAAGGGTAAGATTCCAGATAATTGCTATCAAAAGATTGAAGAGCCTGGGTTTACTGCAATGGTAGAATTGACGGATTTCAAAGAGCGTGTAATTAAAAGAAAATACTCAATTGTTAAGTGGCTGCGCGATTTGAAAGAATGCAAATGTAAATATTACATTGGTAAAAATGACTTCAAACCGGTTGTTATGATGCTGCTGTCACGTATAAAGAGCTAATTATATGAGTTGGTTTGTAATGAATGAAATTTCTTCTATTTTAGCGATTTGCGGTGCGTGTATTTCATTTTATATAGGTGCTGGGTTTGCCACGATGCAGGAAGTGGTTCAATATGAAGCGTCCTATGGTTCAAGGTTTCTAATTGTCATACTGGTAGCGGCTGCAATTTACCTTTATACAAATATTTCGTTTGCCACAAATGGAAATCGATTAAAGTTGAATCGTGGCGGAGATATATATGGGGTGTATTGCGGGGTATTCGGCAAAAAAATCGGGAAATGTGCCGCAATGTTTTTTGACTATTTCTCTGCCTTTTTCTGCTTTATGAGTTTTGTGGTTATGTGCGGAGGAGCAAATTCTACGCTGACGCAGCAGTGGGGTGCACCATTTGGAGTAGGAGCAGTTACGTTGACGGTCTTGGTAGTAGTAACTGTCGTATTTGGACTACAGGGAATTGTAAATGCACTTAGCAAAATAGGGCCAATCATTATTGCAATGATTCTGCTTGTATCTGTTGTGACATCTGTTACTGGTTGGGGAAACTTTGCCGGGAATTTGACAAAAATAGATCAGGGTACATACGCGGATGTTATGCAACAGGTAGGCGGAGGAAATCCGCTTGCATCCGGTGCATCGTATGGCGGATTTGTTATTCTCTGGTTTGCAGCTTTCTTATCTGAGCTTGGAGCAAAAAACAAGCTTAAGGATGTCAATATTGGAATGCTATTGTCCGCTATATTTATTTTCTTTGCGGCAGGTGTTTGCTGCGTCGCATTAATTGGTCACATTGATGCAACAGCGGCAGCTGATATTCCTGCGCTAGTGCTGGCAGAACAAATTTCTCCTGTTGTTGCGGTGGCCTTTGCAATTATTATATGCGCAGGAATTTATACTTCAGCGACTCCACTTCTTTGGACAGCAGTTCGAAAGTTGGCGGATGAAGGAACTGTCAAGTATAAGGCGATAACCGTTTTGGCTGGAGCCGTTGGCTGCGGAATTGCTTGCTTTGTTCCGTACAAGGAACTGATTAATGTTTTATATGGGTTAAATGGGTATTTAGGATTTGTATTGGTTTTTGCAATGGTTGCGTATGATTTGAAAACCAAAATGAGTCTTAAGCATGGAGTTGAGAATGAAACTGCTGGTATTGACAGATAAATATTTTCCACGGCCTTACGCAAATGCTATGTGCGCGCAAGACCTGATTCGAGTTTGGTCACAGCAAGGACATACGGTAGATGTAATTGCATATGCAGACTATGATGGGACTCCTCACAGTTGGGAAGGAAATAGTATTTACTATGTCAAACCGGATGAAAGACTGAGGCTCTTTTATTATGCGGATACCTACCGCAAAACGATGCGTGGAAAAACAGCCTATTTCTTTGCAAATGTACTATCTAAGGTGAAAGGCACCATCCTTCTGCCTTGGCAGCCGTTTTATTCGTTTTCTTTCCCGAGAAGAATATACATGAAAATGTGTGAGCTTCAAGAAAAAAATGCGTATGACGGAGTCATTGCTATTCTAAATCCACTTGATTCAAATATTGCTGCATGTAAATTTAAAACGAAGTATCCGCAAGTTCCCTATGTTGTGTTTTGCGTAGATACACTAAGAAAGACGTTTATTGAACAGCACATTGGAAAAAAGTTTGCGGATGCCTTTATATGGGAGAAGAAAATCTTAAAATCCTGTGATGCATATTTCTACATGTTATCAAGAAAAAGTGATTATGCGCTGTCAAGATATGATCCGTATCGTCAAAAACTGATAGAGACGGATATGCCTCGTCTTAAGATAAAGGATACGAGCAAAATTCCGCAGTATGATTTTGGTGAAAGCGGTGAGCACTGGGTATATGCGGGCTCTATTGGTGGACCTCACTACAATCCGGAGCAAATGATTGAGATTTTTAAACAAATTTCAGTCACCCCAAAGCGCATTCTCCATTTATATACACGCGGGCCAGAAGCTGATCGGATTGCAGCGATGGCAAAGGCTGAGAATCTAAATGTTCGTGTTCATGGGTATGTTGATGCAACAGCATTAGAGAGCATCATGGCAACGGCTGACGTTATTGTTTCATTAAAAACGAGTGATCAAATATCGGCCAAAATATTTGAATGTATGTCTTATGGGAAACCAGTGGTTCATTATTCGGGTCATCTAGATGACCCGGATGCATATTATTTGCATAAATATGCATCCGGGCACGTCGTGAGAATGTACGCAGAAAATCAAGATGCTGAAATTTCTGATTTGCTTCAGTTCCTGAAGAATAGCATAGGGAAAAAAGTTGATTCAGCGGAATTGATAAGGGAATTTGAGATGAGCACACCGGAGTATTCAGCAAAAAAGATTATTGAAATGATAGAAAGAGTAGAAAATAAATAATTGAGGAAGCAGAGGAATACAGAAATGAGCAGAAAATGGCTTGAAAAGTGGTATAGCATCATGTTGCCACTATTTCCATTGTTAATTTTGTACGGATTTAGTGCGATTCCGTTTCTGTCCTTTTCTGATTATTTATTTACTACTGTTTATTTTCGTTGAAATCATTTCAAGCAAGTTTAAGATTGTATTTGAAAAATCCTTTGTACCGTTAGTCTTTTATCTGCTTTTTCAACCAATGCTATTACTATTAGTACCGCCCAAGAATTTCGATTTTGTAGATTCGGCGGGTACGGCATGGAAACTAGCCCTTTATATTTTCGGAATTTCACTTCTTCAAAAGAATTTACAAAAAGATATTCTTTTAAAATCGACACGTTTTGTTGGAACTGCAAGTACAATTTATGGCTTTTTCCAATTTTTCCTTGGAACATACTTACATATATCTTTGAGTCCGTATTTTCCACTTTTGCCAATCCTACGCACAGGGTTAAAGGAGCAACAAGATGGTTGGATTTCATATGGATGGACTGTTCGTCCGAGGGCATGGTTTTCGGAGCCGTCAACGTTTGCTATTTTTCTTTTATGGACACTGATAATAGAATTATTTGTTGTGGAAAAAGAGAGACGCAATAAAAATCTGTGCTTTATCTATGTTTTTGGAATCGTGATTTCACGATCATCAACCGGAATAATTGGCTTGATTATTTTGCTGGTCGCCTGGACATTGCTGTGCCCAGAAGAATTTTTATACAAAATTCCGAAAAAGGTTCTGGGGGGGGTATCTGCCTTTTACCAGTATGTCTCATTTTCCTTTATAAAGGTGGCTATATAGATTCTTTTATTAGTCATACATTTGTAAATGGACAGGGGCTTTCTGCTCAATCACATTTTACGGATATTGGTTCTGCGTTTAGAAATAATACGGGCTTTTGGAATATAGTTATAGGAAATGGGATGCAAGATGTTGAGGCTGGCTATCTTCCTGGATGGTTTAGGACTTATTACTGCTTAGGGATAGTTGGCGTACTACTTTATATTAGTGCCTTTTTCAAAACATTTAAGCATGCATCCCGCAGGTTGCGTGTTTTGGTATTAGTATTTGTTGGCCTTAATTTTGGAACTGAAATAATGCTGGGCGTTTTCATCTTACTTTTTATGTCCGTTATAACATTATCCCAAAAGGGAAGTGAGGAAATACATGGCACGACTTAGAATTTCTATATTAAAAACAATACTATTTAACCTACACTATTTCGGTAGAAAAGGACTCAAGTTTCCTGTGCTGGTTGGCAAGAATTTCATTTTTAAAAAGCTCGGGGGGGGGGTAAAAGTTGAATCGTATCGAACAGCAAATATTCGAATTGGATTTGATGGAACAGGCATTTGTGATGAGAAATATCAGCGAGGAATATGGTATGTTGATGGTGACGTGTTTCTAGGAGAAAACGTTAGAATAGCAGCCGGTGTAAAAGTGAGTTGTGCTGAAACCGGCGAGCTTCGAATAGGGAGAAATTCAAGTATAAATGTAAATTCACAGCTTATTTGTATGGATAATATTAGTTTGGGCGAAAATGTGATGATAAGTTGGGATGATTTGATCATGGATTCGGATTTTCATCAAATACATACAGAAGGAAAGACGAAAAGCGTATCAGAACCTATTGAGATTTGCGATAATGTATGGATTTGCTGTAGGACCCTAATTTTAAAGGGATGCAAAATACCTGAGGGGTGTGTTATTGCTGCGAACAGCACAATCGGGAAAAAATACGTGGAAAATAATTGCTTGATTTCAACACGCGGAATCATTAAGAAGAATATTTCGTGGGAAAGGTAAATGGCGGATACCAATATGTCAATTTCTGAAGGAATAAAATCATTGCTTAAAAGCACACTCAATTTTGCTCAATGGGTAATATTTAATTCGAATAGTTGCATTGAGATAGGTCATAATACAAAAGTGCGTGGCGCAGTATTATCTCAAAATGTGAAAATCGGATCCCACTGTAATATTCAACGGGGGGGGGTAAACAGCTTCTCTTATATGGGGGATTATTGCGAATTACCGCAAGTAAAAATAGGAAAATTCTGCTCTATTGCCGCGCATGTGACACTGGCGGCAGGAAATCACCCTATGAACTATATAAGTACTTCCCCATATACATACTCAAAAATCAAAAATTCATTTGCAGAAGCACAACTGTATAATGACGAATTTAATTATATTGAAAATAGTAACTACTTGTGTGAAATAGGAAATGACGTTTGGATTGGAACAGGTGCAATTCTTGTTTGCGGAAACAAAGCACTAACTATAGGTGATGGTGCTGTAATCGCTGCTGGCGCGGTTGTTACGAAAGATGTACCGCCTTATGCAATTGTAGCAGGGTGTCCTGCCAAAATACAAAAATATCGTTTTTCGGAAGATACTATTTCTTGGCTTGAAAGGAAAAAGTGGTGGACAAAAAGCAACGATTGGATAAGAAAGAATGTTGATGCCTTTTCAAATCCAGAAAAATTATTGGAAAGAAAGGAAAATGAAATGTGAGGCCCAGTTGGTTTATGAAACGCGTTATTGAAAAAACTATTGTATTGCTCCGATATATGAAATTATGGGTCATTTATAAACCAAAAGGCCTAGTTACAGTGCTCGGAAAAGTCTATTTGAATAATCCAAATATTAGATTTGGAAGTAATGTAACGTTATACCCGAATGTGCACATTTTTGGACAGGGCCGTGTTACTTTAGAAGATAACGTATCTATTGGAGATGGAACTATTATTTGTGCTGCGGAAGACATTACGATTGGTAAAAATACCATGATCGCTGCACAGTGTTATATCATTGATTGCAATCATGGTATGCATCTGGGGGGGGTACATGCGTGAACAGCCATTGTCCGTACATCCAACAAAGATTGGTAAAGATGTGTGGTTAGGTTGCGGCTGCAAAATCTTGGCGGGGACGAAAGTCTCAGATGGTGCAGTAATAGGGGCTGGAACTGTACTATCTGGCACAGTAGAGAAGAATACAATTTGCTTTACAAAGCGTGAATATTGCCAAAAGGTGCGAATATAAGGATGATTAAACTGAAAAGAATAGTAAACACATATCTAAAAAATGCAGATAATCGGAGATTACTTATAAACGTTGCCGGAAATTATCTTGTAAAAGGTGGAGCAATGCTGGTTTCACTTTTAGTGATGCCAGCGTATATGCGATATTTTCAGTCACAGGCTGTTTTAGGAATGTGGTTTACAATTGTTCAGCTACTGAACTGGATTATGCTTCTTGACTTTGGAATTGGTGGTGGATTGAGAAATAAAATTATTGAACCGCTCCAAGAAGGAAACAAAGATCGTGTTATCGAATTAACTTCTGCAGCATATATTTCGGTTGCTGGCATTGTTCTTGTGCTAATTGTTCTTCAGCACTTTGTTGTAGATGCATTAAATTGGTATACAATTTTAGGGCTTCCGCAGAGTGAGATAAGCGAAAGTACATTAAAAAAGATGGTGCATATTTTGGTAATCGGAGTTTGCATCAGGTTCTTTTCGGTATTGATATGTCATGTTCTGTATGCATTGCAAAAAGCTGTTCTTCCAGGCTTTATTAATTTGATTTCAAGTGCGCTAATAATGCTCTATTTGCTTTTTGCAAAACCGACTAATAGCGAGACGGATATTGTCGTTTTAGCTTATGTGAATTCGATTGCAAATAATCTTCCCGCATTGATTGCGACAGTCTGGGTTTTTGCTACGGTACTCAAAGGAATGTGGCCACGTATAAGTGCGTTCACGAAAAATGCCGCGAGCGAGGTCTTGGGTACAGGTGGTATGTTATTCTATTTGCAAATCATTATAATGGTTCTCTTTAATGTAAAAGAGCTTTACATTTCTTGGTTTGTTGGGTCAGAAGCAGTAGTCGAGTATCAAATCTACTACAAATTAATAGGAATGATTGGCGGTTTGTTTTCTTTGGCATTGAGTCCTGTATGGTCAGCCGTAACAAAGGCTCTTGTTGAAAAGAAAGAAGAATGGATTAGAAGTTTGTATCGAAAGGGAATGGAACTAAGTGCTATATTTGGTATTGCGCAAATTATTCTTGTGGTTGCAATGCCGATGATTGTGAAAATTTGGCTTGGCGAAAGTGCAATTGCGGTTTCAAGGGTATATGCAATTTTGTTCTGTATATACAATCTCATCTACATGTGGATGATGTTAAATTATAATTTTGCCTGCGGAATGGGAAGAACACGAGTCATTTCGATATGGCTGACGATTGCAGGCATTGGTAATCTTTTGTTGACAATGTGGGGATGTGGCGTATATAAGAGTTGGATCACCGTGGTTGTAGCAACAGCGATTGCTTCTATCCCGTGTGCAGTGGTTGTTCAAAATGATATTTTTAAAGTGATTAAAAACATGAATGATAAAAAGGAGATATAAAATGTCTACATTCAATGGTGCAACTTTGATGATTACTGGCGGTACTGGTTCTTTTGGTTCTACCGTTTTGAAGCATTTTTTGGATTCTGACCTGAAGGAGATCCGCATCTTCTCTCGTGATGAAAAGAAGCAGGACGATATGCGTCACGAGCTTCAGGCCAAGCACCCTGACACCGCCAAGAAGGTCAAGTTCTACATCGGCGATGTCCGCAACCCGCAGTCCATCCGTGACGCTATGCATGGTGTTGACTACATCTTCCATGCTGCCGCTTTGAAGCAGGTTCCCTCCTGCGAGTTCTTCCCCATGCAGGCAGTTCAGACCAACATCATCGGTACTGATAACGTCCTGCACGCTGCCATCGACGCCGGTGTCAAGCGTGTAGTTTGCCTGTCCACCGATAAGGCAGCCTACCCCATCAACGCCATGGGCATCTCCAAGGCTATGATGGAGCACATTATCTACGCCAATGCCCGTGTGGCTGCTGAGCGTGGCGGTACCACCATCTGCTGCACCCGCTACGGCAATGTTATGTGCAGCCGTGGCTCTGTCATCCCGCTGTTCATCGATCAGATCAAGTCTGGCAACCCCATCACTATCACTGACCCCAACATGACTCGTTTCCTGATGAACTTGGATGAGGCTGTGGATCTGGTTATGTTCGCCTTCCAGCACGCCAATCCTGGTGATCTCTTCATCCAGAAAGCGGATGCATCTACTATTGGTGATTTAGCAAAGGCCGTACAGAAACTCTTTGGTGATACCGGCACCAACATTATCGGTACTCGCCATGGTGAAAAACTGTTTGAGACGCTGATGACTCGTGAAGAACGCTTACGCAGCCAGGATATGGGACATTATTTCCGCGTGGCTGCTGATAACCGTGACTTGAACTATGATAAGTTCGTTGTCAAAGGGGAAGTTCACACGATGGCAGATGAATCCTATACAAGCCATAATACTAACCGCTTAGACGTTGAGAGAACGGTTAATAAAATCTTGACAACAGAGTATGTTCAGAATGTGCTTAAAGGCATACCTAATATCTAAGGCAAGAATAGAGGAAATAACGTGAATACGATTTTTATAACTGGCGCTTCTGGCTTTATTGGCTCAAACCTTGCCAAACGCATTTTGACTTCGGAACCCATCACCCAAGTCATTGGCTTGGATAACATGAACGATTACTATGATGTCCATATCAAAGAAGCACGTCTTGCCGAGCTGCAAAAATTTGAAAATTATACCTTTATAAAAGGCAATTTGGCGGATAAGGCGATCATTAACGAAATCTTTGAAAAGTACCGCCCGGACATTGTTGTCAACCTTGGCGCGCAGGCCGGTGTCCGCTATTCAATCACGAACCCGGATGCCTACATAGAGAGCAACATGATTGGCTTCTATAACATTCTCGAAGCATGCCGCCATTTTCCAGTACAACATTTGGTCTACGCATCTTCGTCGTCTGTGTACGGTAGCAACAAAAAGGTACCTTATTCCACAGATGATAAAGTCGATAATCCTGTATCACTCTATGCGGCCACAAAAAAATCTAATGAGCTTATGGCCCATGCCTATGCTAAGCTCTACAACATCCCGTCGACGGGCTTGCGTTTTTTCACTGTGTATGGACCGGCAGGACGCCCGGATATGGCGTACTTTGGCTTCACAAACAAGCTGGTTAATGGTGAGACAATTAAAATCTTCAACTACGGCAACTGCAAACGTGACTTTACCTACATTGATGACATTGTTGAAGGCGTCGTTCGCGTCATGAAGAAGCCGCCGGAAAAGAAAAACGGCGAGGATGGTCTGCCCATTCCGCCATATGCTATCTACAACATCGGCAACAACAACCCTGAAAACCTGCTTGATTTTGTACAGATTCTGTCAGAGGAGCTGGTGCGTGCAGGTGTTTTGCCGGCTGATTACGACTTTGATGCACACAAGGAGCTTGTACCAATGCAGCTTGGCGATGTGCCTGTGACTTATGCTGATACCACGGCATTGGAGCGTGACTTTGGATTTAAACCTCACACGCCATTACGTGAAGGGCTGCGAAAATTTGCAGAATGGTACAAAGAATTCTATATAGCATAAAGAGGTAGAGTTAGGATGAAAATTGCAGTAGCCGGTACCGGTTATGTCGGCCTGTCCATTGCGACGTTGCTGTCGCAGCACCATGAGGTTATGGCGGTAGACATTATCCCTGAAAAAGTTGATCTCATAAATCACAGAAAATCACCGATTCAGGACGAGTATATCGAAAAGTATCTTGCCGAAAAAGACTTGGACTTGACTGCCACATTAGATGCAGAAGCAGCTTACAGGAATGCTGATTTTGTTGTTATCGCGGCTCCGACCAACTATGACAGCAAGAAGAACTTCTTTGATACTTCTGCAGTCGAAGCGGTTATTAAATTGGTCATGCAGTATAACCCCAACGCCATCATGGTTATCAAATCAACGATTCCTGTCGGATTCACGGCAGCTGTCCGCGAAAAGTATCATTGCGACAATATCATCTTCAGCCCTGAGTTCCTGCGCGAGTCGAAGGCGCTCTACGACAATCTCTACCCAAGCCGCATCATCGTCGGCACCGACCTGAACGACCCGCGCCTGGTGGAGGCCGCGCACACCTTTGCGGCGCTGCTGCAGGAGGGAGCTATCAAGGAGAACATCGACACGCTGTTCATGGGCTTCACCGAGGCCGAGGCCGTCAAGCTGTTTGCTAACACTTATCTGGCGCTGCGCGTGGCCTACTTCAATGAGCTGGATACCTACGCGGAGAGCAAGGGCCTGAACACGAAGCAGATCATTGACGGCGTATGTCTTGACCCGCGCATCGGCAGCCATTACAATAACCCCAGCTTCGGCTACGGCGGCTACTGCCTGCCCAAGGACACGAAGCAGCTGCTGGCAAACTACGCCGATGTGCCGGAAAATCTCATCGAGGCCATTGTGGAGTCCAACCGCACCCGCAAGGACTTCATCGCTGACCGCGTGCTGAAGCTGGCCGGGTACTACGGCTACGATCAGGAAAATGAGTTTGACGAAAGCCGCGAAAGGCCCGTCACGATCGGCGTCTACCGCCTGACGATGAAGAGCAACAGCGACAACTTCCGCCAAAGCTCGATTCAGGGTGTCATGAAGCGCATCAAGGCCAAGGGCGCACAAGTCATCATCTATGAGCCTACGCTGGAGGACGGCAAGACCTTCTTCGGTTCGGCAGTGGTCAACGATCTGGACAAATTCAAGCGGCAGAGTCAGGCCATTCTGGCCAACCGCTACGATGCCTGCCTCAACGATGTGCAGGACAAGGTCTACACAAGAGATCTATTCGGCAGAGACTGAAACGCCTTTCTGCCGCTTTTTGACAGTGGAGTAAGGCTCTCCATGCCATTACCGCACAATATCCCTGTGACTTTTAAAGAGAGGAACACCTGTTATATGAAATATGATTATCTGGTAGTCGGCTCCGGTCTGTACGGTGCCATCTTCGCCCATGAGGCCAAGGTCCACGGCAAATCCGTGCTGGTCGTGGATAAACGCCCCAACATTGCGGGCAACATTTATACCGAGAACATCGAGGGTATCAACGTCCATAAGTATGGTGCGCACATCTTCCACACCAACAACAAAAAGGTCTGGAGCTACATCACTCGGTTTGCCGAGTTCAACCGCTTTACGAACTCTCCCGTTGCCAACTATAAGGGTGAGCTGTATTCGCTGCCCTTCAACATGTATACCTTTAATAAAATGTGGGGCGTCGTCACACCGGAGGAGGCAGCCGCCAAGATCGAGGAGCAGCGCCGTGAGATCACCCACGAGCCGCAGAACCTTGAGGAGCAGGCCATCTCCCTTGTGGGCCGCGACATTTATGAAAAGCTCATCAAGGGCTACACCGAAAAGCAGTGGGGCCGCGACTGCAAGGACCTGCCGGCATTTATCATCAAGCGCCTGCCCGTGCGGCTGACCTTTGACAACAACTATTTCAACGCGCTGTATCAGGGCATTCCCATCGGCGGCTACACCAAGATGATCGCCAATCTTCTGGACGGCATCGAGGTGCGGCTGAACACCGATTACCTCGAAAACAAGGCCGCGCTGGACGCACTGGCTGACAAAATCGTCTACACCGGCCCGATTGACGCTTATTTTGACTACAAACTCGGCACGCTGGAGTACCGTTCCGTCCGGTTTGAGAATGAGCTGCTCGACAAGCCCAGCTTCCAGGGCAACGCCGCCGTCAACTATACGGACCGCGAGACGCCGTGGACCCGCATCATCGAGCACAAATGGTTCGAGTTCGGCAAGGACGAGAACGGCAACGACCTGCCCAAAACGATCATCAGCCGTGAGTATTCCTCCGAGTGGAAGCCCGGTGACGAGCCGTATTACCCCGTCAACGATGCCAAAAACGGCGCACTGTATGCCGAGTACAAGAAGCTGGCCGACGCCGAGCCGAAGGTCATCTTCGGCGGACGCCTGGGTGAGTATACGTATTACGACATGGATCAGGTTATCGCCGCCGTGCTGGACCGCTGCGAAAGCGAGCTGCACTAAAGTACAGCCAAGCGAAAGCACAAAATTCAAAAGGCAGCAAAGCAGACCCCCAAAAGCTAAAACCGGGGTTTACTTTGCTGCCCTTTTTTATTTGCTCAATCCGCTGGCGCCGCTTGCCACAACGCCGCCGTCCATAAGAATGTCTGCTCCGGTCAGGAAGATGCCGTGCCGCACACCGAGCCGCAGCGAGGCGCTTCGGAGCGCAACCGCCGCTTGCGGCGGCTCTTGGCGCGGAGATCCGCCGGAGCGGTGCTTAAGCCGTTAGGCGGGAATTGTGCGGTATTGCCCTAAGGAGGGTACACGATGTTTCGTATTTTGATTGCCGAGGATGACCCCAGCACAGCGCGTCTGCTTTGCGCCATCGTAAAGCGAGCGGGCTATGAGCCGCTGATTGCTGCCGACGGTGTGCAGGCACTGGAAATGCTCGACCACAACCATATAGATCTGCTGCTCTGCGATGTGATGATGCCCCGGATGGATGGCTTTACCCTGACCAGGACCATCCGGGAAAGCGGCAGCATGCTGCCTATTTTAATGCTGACGGCCAAGGATATGCCGCAGGACAAGCACACGGGTTTTATCGTTGGCACTGATGATTATATGACAAAACCGCCGGACCGGCAGGAGCTTGTGCTGCGCATTAAGGCTCTGCTGCGCCGCGCCCGCATCGTGGATGAGCACAGGATCACGATAGGGGATGTCGAGCTGGACTACGACACCCACACCGTGCGGCGCGGCCACGATGCGCAGGTGCTGCCGCCCAAGGAGTTCAACCTTCTATACAAGCTGCTGGCTTACCCGGAAAGGACCTTTACCCGGCTGGAGCTGCTGGATGAGATCTGGGGCATGGACAGCGAAAGTGACGACAAAACGGTAAATGTTCATATCAATCGGCTGCGCACCCGCTTTTACGATTGGCCGGAGTTTGAGATACAGACCATTCGCGGCATCGGCTACCGTGCTATAAAGAAGGTGTGATATGGCACAATTTGTAAACAAGCTGCGCGACTGCATACGCACCGTAAATTTGACGATGCTGCTGGTGCTGAACCTGTTTTGCATCGTTACGCTGAATCTGACCGTTGCGACGGTACTGGTGGTATTGAAGGCTGACCACGGCTTTTTTATCCAAGACGGCAGCATCAGCATCGGCGGTGCGCTGGTTATTTTGTATGCCAGCTGTATTTTGATGGCCGTCAGCCTTGTGGTTGCGATTCGCCTTGTGTTAATAAAGCCTATCAAAAACATCATACAGGCGATGAACCGGCTGGCGGCGGGGGACTTCACCGTGCGCCTGCAGCCCGTCGCCCACGGGTATAAGCCTACCGAGATCCGGGAGTTCAAAGCAGCCTTCAACAAAGCGGCGGAGGAGCTTTCCGGCACGGAGCTGCTGCGCAAGGATTTTGTAAATAACTTTTCCCATGAGTTCAAGACGCCCATCGTCAGCATCAGCGGCTTTGCCGACCTGCTGCTGGACGAGGATGTCACCCCAGAGGAGCAGCGCGAGTACCTGCAAATCATCCGCGATGAGAGCAGGCGGCTGGCACAGCTTTCCGGCAGTGTGCTGCTCTTGAATCGTATCGAGGCACAGACCATTCTGACCGACTGTACAGACTTTTCGCTGGATGAGCAGCTGCGCCAGTGCATCCTTGTGACCCGGCAAAAGTGGCGCGATAAGCCGCTGCAGTTTGAGGCCGAGCTGGCCCCCTGCACCTACCACGGCAGCGAAGCGCTGGTAAAGGAGATCTGGCTGAATCTGCTGGATAATGCCGCCAAGTTCAGCCCGGAGAACGGAACCATAAGCGTAACACTGCACTGCGAGCAGGGCAGACCGGTTGTGGCTGTCACTGACCGGGGCTGCGGTATGGATGCCGAGACCTGCTGCCATATCTTTGAGCAGTTCTATCAGGGGGACACCAGCCACAGGACGCAAGGCAACGGCTTGGGCCTTGCCATGGCACAAAAAATAGCCGCACTGCACGGCGGCGCTGTCACTGTGGACAGCTGTCCCGGCAGCGGCAGCTGCTTTACAGTAGTTTTGCAGTGAATATTGTTTAATGCCTGTTCAGATCAGCCGTGGGCTGCGCAGTACTGCCGGATCACAGCACGATCCCGCCAAAAAAAGCGCCGTCCCTTTCCAAAAGGGACAGCGCACAGTCTGGGCTGTACAGCAGCTCAACATATTTATTATACCATTTTTTGCCCGGAGCGGCAAGCTTGAAACTGCACAAATCTTTCGCTGCATCGTTGGCATATCTGCGAATAGACGAATCACAAGGGCTGTGGTATAGTATAGTCACAGAAAGAAAACAGCCGGAGATAAGGAGCAGACAACTCCAAGAGAAGTTGATCTTCCAAGGAGAAATGTCATAAGAAATCTCCAAAGAAAGCAAGACACCGGCGGTATTTCGTAAGGAAGGAGGCTCAAGTCCAATGGCAAACTTTAAAGATCCTATTCATCACCGGCGGGCCTGGGCCTGCTGAATGAAAAAGCGCCGCATCCGAAGCCGCAGGTCATAACCTGTATAAAGAATATTGAACAAGATGTCAGGCAGCTTACTTTTAAACAGCAGACTCAGGGGCCGTCATCAAAGACCCCCATGCAGCATATAGATCAGGATGAAAGAAGGCTGGTTATCATGACTGGTTCCACGCCACCCAACAGAGGGTATCTGAAATCTACCTGATCCATAAGGAGAAACTCCAATGTACTAAGTGTCAGAGGTTGATCCTCAATCTCAAAGCCTGAAATTCTGCAAAGGGAATGATTTCCCATGAAAATAGGAACCAACTCCGAAAAATAACGAATAAAGGTTATGAGGCTATGACTCCAATCATTTAGGTACTGCCGGGGCGAACGAAAAGTTCGCCCCGGTTTTGTTTGTGTCACGGTCTCCGGCTCATGTAGGGCAAGCTCAAGCACCTCAAGGCAAACGGACTTGCATTTCCTACCGGATTTTGTTACTATTATTATATTTTCGATTATTAACAGGATTAAAGGAGATAAAACTGCATGAGCGTAAAAACAGTTTCATCACAGGCTGATGCTGTCAACCCGCTTGGATATGAAAAAGAAGGCAAGCTGCTTGTCGGCTTTGCCATTCCCTGCATTATCTCGATGCTGGTGACGTCGCTGTACAACATTGTTGACCAGATCTTTATCGGGCAGGGTGTGGGTCTGCTGGGCAATGCTGCCACCAACATTGCGTTTCCTCTCTCGATTGCCTGCACAGCCATTGCGCTGCTGCTCGGTATCGGCAGTGCGACGAATTTCAGTCTCCAGCTGGGTGCAGGCAATGAAAAGCGTTCTGCTGAATATGCAGGCAACGGCCTGTGCCTGATGGCGCTGTTCGGCACTGTGCTGATGGCGGTCACGCTGCTTTTTCTGACGCCGATGCTGAAATTCTTCGGCGCTACGCCGGATGTTTTTCCCTACGCAGAGGCCTACACACGCATCACAGCGCTGGGGTTTCCGTTCCTCATTATGAATACCGGCATGAGCAAGTTGATTCTGGCAGACGGCAGCCCGCGCTATTCCATGATGTCGATGCTCATCGGCGCACTTATCAATACGGCCCTTGATCCGCTGTTCATCTTTGGGCTGGATATGGGTATGACCGGCGCTGCACTTGCCACGATTCTCGGGCAGATCGCCTCGTTCTGCATCAGTATGCGGTATCTCTTCCATTTTAAATCTGTACCCTTCTCATGGGGCTGCTTTACGATTGACGGTTACAGAACACGCAAGATCTTCAGCTACGGTGCATCTGCCTGCTTCAACCAGATCGCGATGGCTGTTGTCCAGATCGTTTTGAACAACACCCTTGCACACTACGGTGCACTGTCTATCTACGGCAGCGATATTCCTCTGGCCTGCGCGGGCATCATCTCAAAGGTCAACATGATCTTTATGTCCTTTGTCATCGGCATTTCGCAGGGCGTACAGCCGATCATCGGCTTCAATTACGGTGCTGCGCTCTACCGCCGCGTCAAAAAGAGCTATCTGCTGGCGCTGGCTGTGGCTACCGGGCTTTCTCTGGCAGCGTTTGCCTGCTTCCAGCTTTTCCCGCGGCAGATCATCAGTATTTTCGGCACCGGCAGCGAGATGTACTACCAGTTTTCGGAGCGGTACTTCCGCATTTATATGTTCCTGACGCTGATCAACGGCATCCAGCCGGTCACCTCCAACTTCTTCAACTCGATCGGCAAGGCGCGCCTCGGCGTATTCATGTCCCTGACACGCCAGATTTTGTTCCTGCTGCCGCTCATCGTCATCTTCCCGCTCTTTATGGGCATTGACGGCGTCATGTACGCAGGCCCCATTGCGGACGGCGCTGCCGCCATCGTCTGCGGCCTTTTCACCGTGCGTGAGCTGCGGGAGCTGACCCGCCTGCAGCAAAAAACTGAAAAAACGAACTGAGGCACCTGCAAAGCGCCCCCGCATCACTGTGCGGGGGCGTTTTTCTGTCCCGTTACGGCTTTCGCGTATGGGCGATATGACGAAAAAATCTGTGCCCGATTGGCAAAAAGGTAGAAAGTGCAGGAAACCGCTTGAATTGCACCGGTTTCCGCACTACAATGGAAACTGGAAAGCTAAATCGGGTTTCCGCAGGAGGCAAGTGATGGACGAACACAACGAGCTGCGCACAAGACTGCGCGCAGTCGGAATGGAGCTGTTCCGCAGGGACGGGCTGCGCTTTACGATGCAGCAGGCCGCTGCGATGATGCACATCAGCAAAAAGACAATCTACGCAGTCTACCCCTCCAAGGAGGCGCTGCTGCTGGATATGGTGGACGATGCGTTCACAAGGATCCACGCCCGCAAGCAGCGCATCCTTGACGGCCCCGGCACCATGGCTGAAAAGCTGCGGGCGGTCATTATCGCCCTGCCGGAGGAGTACACCGCGCTGGATCTGCAGCAGATGGATCTTTTGGATGAAAAATATCCCAGAGTCGCAGCGCGCGTGCGGGAGCATCTGGAAACCGGCTGGGAGCCTACCTTGGCGCTGCTGGAGCAGGCGATGGGGGAGGGCGTTATCCGTCGGGTATCCCTGCCGGTTCTGCAGCGGATGATCTCCGCTTCCATTGAGGATTTTCTTGCAGACCGCACGCTCGATGCGCAGGGCATATCCTACACGGATGCCCTGGATGAGATGATTTCCATTTTACTGGAGGGGTTGTTGGTACGATGAGATACAGTCTTTGCAATCACTGGGAATTTACAGAGCAATGGAGCGATGCCTTCTGTCGGGGTGAACCTGTTGGCTGTCGTCCGGTGCGTCTGCCCCATACCTGCCGGGAGCTGCCGCTCCACTACGCAGACCCCTCTGACTATGAGATGGTCTGCGGTTACCGTCGCACACTGACCGTTCCCGATGCGCCCCGGGTATTCCTGCGCTTTGACGGGGCCGCCCATCAGGCGGAGATCTACCTGAACGGCCAACTGGCCGGGCAGCATCAGGGCGGCTACACCGGCTTCACCATCGAAATTACCGACCTTGTGCGCCGCGGCGAGGAAAATCTGCTGGCAGTGCGGCTGGATACGCGCGAGGATCCCAGCCTGCCGCCCTTCGGCTTTGTCATCGACTACCTGACCTACGGCGGTCTATACCGGGAGGTCTGGCTTGAAACCTCGCCGCAGAGCCGTGTGAGTGATCTTTTCGTGTACACACCGACGCTGACCGAGGCTGCCGTACAGCTGACCGTAGAAGCACCGGAAAAGGCTTCTGCGTTGCGCGTCCGGCTCTGCAGCAGTGCGGGCGAAACGCTGGTGTGCCGCCAGCTGTCCCCGGCAGAATCGGCGGAATGCCGCCTTACGCTGCCTGATGCCGCACCGTGGGACACCGAGCATCCGAATCTCTATCGCTGCATAGCAGAGCTGCTCGATGCCGAAGGGCAGGTGCTGCACAGCCGTGAGACCACCTTCGGCTTTCGGACGGCTGTGTTCCGGGCGGACGGCTTTTATCTGAACGGGAAAAAGACCTTTCTGCGCGGGCTGAACCGCCACCAAAGCTACCCCTACATCGGCTACGCCGCGCCGGAAAGCCTGCAGCGGCAGGACGCCCGCATCCTGAAAAACGAGCTGCACTGCAATGCGGTGCGCACGAGCCATTACCCGCAAAGCCAGTATTTTCTTGATGAATGTGACCGTCTGGGCTTGCTTGTATTTACCGAACTGCCCGGTTGGCAGCACATCGGTGATGCGGCATGGAAGGACCGCGCCTGCGCCATGCTGCAGGAGATGCTGCTGCAAAACCGCAATCACCCCAGCATCATCCTGTGGGGTGTGCGCATCAACGAGAGCGTGGACGATGACGAATTCTATACGCGCACCAACCAAATCGCCCACGCACTGGACCCTAGCCGGGCGACCTCGGGCGTGCGGTATCTGGAAAAGAGCCATCTCCTGGAAGATGTTTACGCCTACAACGATTTCTCCCACAACGGCTCAAACGCCGGGGCCAAGCGGAAAAAGGATGTAACGCCTGATTTGAGCAAGGCTCTGCTGATCTCAGAATGCAACGGCCACATGTACCCCACCAAGCCCTGTGACGATGCCCCGCACCGGCAGGAGCATGCCCTGCGCCATGCGCGGGTGTTGGACGCCGCCTACGCAGATGGAGAGCATGCGGGCTGTTTTGGCTGGTGTATGTTTGATTATGCCACCCACAAGGATTTCGGCTCCGGGGACCGCATCTGCTATCACGGCGTGCTGGACAGCTTCCGCAATCCCAAGCTGGCGGCGTCCGTCTACGCATCGCAGGGCGGGGAGGAGCCGGTGCTGACGGTCAGCTCCGCGATGGACATCGGTGACTATCCTGCCGGGCAAATCGGCACGGTCTATGTGTTTACCAACGCCGAGCGGGTGGATCTTTACAAAAACGATGTGTTTGTGACGACCCTGCACAAAAGCGGCTGGACGGCGCTGCCGCACCCGCCGCTGGCCGTGGATGACACAATCGGTGTCCTGCTTGAAACGCAGGAGCATTTTGACAAGGCCAAGGCCGATACGCTGCGCGACTGTCTGCTTGCAGCCGGGCGCTACGGCTTGGCCGGGCTGCCGCTGCGCTACAAGCTGAAGCTGGCGTGGTGCATGGTGCGCTATAAGATGAGCTTTGCGGACGGTGTGGCGCTGTACGGCAAGTATGTCGGCAACTGGGGCGGTGCGGCTACGCGTTGGCGGTTCGATGCCAAAAACGGGGATACCGTAGTAAAGAGCGTCACGCTCTGCCCCAGCCACCGGCTGCATCTTGAGGTAACGCCCTCCGCCACCGTCCTGCAGGAGGGTGACACCTACGATATGGCCGGGGTTCGGGTGCGGATCCTTGATGAAAACGGCAGCCCCGCCGTCTATGCACAGCTGCCGCTGACCTTTGCCGTGACCGGTGCCGCCGTGCTGGTCGGCCCTGCGGCGGCAACCGCCGAAGGCGGCATGGGCGGGACTTATCTGCGCACAGTTGGGCAGACAGGTACAGCCGCGCTGACCGTCTCGGCCCCGCAGTGTGCGCCTGTCACCGTAGAATTTACCGTCACAAAGAAGGAGTGTGCAGTATGGAACTGACAACAAAGCAAAAAGCCGCCTTCGGCATCGGCGCAGTGGGCAAGGATATGGTCTACGCGCTGTCTGCCTCCTATGTCATGTACTATTATCAGGATGTGCTGGGCCTGCCTGCCACCTTTGTCGGCCTGATCCTGATGATCGCGCGTGTGTTTGACGCCTTCAACGATCCCTTTATGGGAGTGCTGGTGGCCAAGACCCGCACCCGCTGGGGACGGTTCCGTCCGTGGATTCTCAGCGGCACTGTCCTGAATGCAGTGGTTCTCTACGCGCTGTTTGCCGCGCCGGTGCTGGAGGGTGCCGACATGATGGTCTACTTCAGCGTCATCTACATACTGTGGGGCGTCACCTACACGATGATGGACATTCCTTACTGGTCGATGATCCCCGCCGTGACCCGCACCCCTGCTGACCGAGAAAACCTGTCAGTCGTGGGCCGCACCTGTGCGGGCGTCGGCTCGGCGCTCATTGCGATGTTTACCATGCTGCTGGTTGGTGCTTTGGGCGGCGAGAGCGAACGCACCGGCTTCCGCTGGATAGCACTGCTCGTGGCTGTCATCTTTGTGGTTACCGAGGCGATCTGCTGCGCCAGCGTCAAGGAGACCGGCAGCGCCGAGATAAAGACCGCCACCGTCGGCGAGATGTTCAAGGCGCTGTTCTCCAACGATCAGGCGCTTGTGGTCGTAGGCAGCATCGTTTTGATCAACTCGGCGCTGTATCTGACCTCCAACTTTATCATCTATTTCTTCAAGTACGATTTCGGCGGCACAGGCTGGAAGGCCAGTTACACACTGTTCTCGACCATCGGCGGTGCGGCACAGATCCTCGGCATGATGGTCCTCTATCCGGTGCTGCGCAAAAAGCTCAGCAACACTGCCGTATTTACGGTAAGTCTGGGGCTGGCGCTGGGCGGCTATGCTGTGCTGCTCCTGCTCTGCCTGACGGGCTTTTCCGGCAGTCTGGCACTGCTCTGCGTGCCGGGCGTGGTGGTGTTTGCCTGCAACGGCATGCTCAGCGTACTGACGACCCTTTTCCTCTCCAACAGTGTGGACTACGGCCAGCTCAAGACCGGGCGCCGTGAGGAAAGCGTTATCTTCTCGATGCAGACCTTTGTTGTAAAGGCTGCGTCCGGCGTGGCGGTTTTTCTGACCGGCATCGGCCTGGATCTGATCGGGCTGGCCGGCAATGCCGAGGAGACAGGCCCCGTTGCTGCCCAGAGCGCCGGTACACTGCTCGGGCTGCGGTTCATGATGACCGTTCTGCCCATGGCCGTCCTTGCGGCGGCGCTTGTACTGTTCCGCCGCAGGTTCACCCTGACGGATGACCGCGCAGCCGAAATCAGTGCTGCGCTTCACAGGGAGGAAACTCAAAATGGCTGAGATGCAGTGGTATGCCGCAACAGACAGCGGCCGGTTTGACGGCACGGCAACCATCACCCCGCGCAGCGGTGCCGTCTGCCTGAGGGCAGAGCTGCCCGCCGGAGTGCTGCAAAATGCGGTTGCTGCGCTTCCGTGGACGATGGCGCGCGAAGAAAAGCTTTTCATGAACGGCTACCAAACCTGGACCGCCTGCCCGGAGCTGGGCAAATGGGACCGGCAGCACGGTGTTGAGCGTGTCCCGAAATTTCTTTTGGAGAAATACAGCTTTGACCGTTACGGCGATTATCATTTTGTTCCCTACAGCGGCAAGAGGGGACAGAGCCACGGCTTCTCCTACTGCTATTTCCGGCGAGGAAAGACCTACCGCCTTTTGGCCAGCCTGGACGAGGCACCGGGCTATACGATTTTTTCCTATGACAGCCGCGCCGCACAGCTGCGCATTGAGCGCGACTGCGCCGGGGTACAGCATACCGGCGGCAGCTTCCCTGCGTTTTCCCTCTTTTTTGCCGAGGGCACCGAGGACGAGGTATTTGACGCATGGTTTGCGGCGCTGGGCTGCCGCCCCCGCACCACGCGCAGGCTGGCCGGGTATTCCAGCTGGTATAACCGCTACCAGAACATTGATGAGGCCTCGATCCAGGAAGACCTCAACGGCTGCAAAACGCTTTTCCGCACAGGGGATCTCTTTCAGATCGACGATGGATGGGAGCTCAAGGTAGGAGACTGGCTGGAGCCTGACCCTGCCAAATTCCCCAACGGGCTGCGCCCGCTGGCAGATGCAGCGCATGAAAGCGGCTTTCTGGCAGGACTCTGGCTGGCACCGTTCGTCTGCGAAAAGGAATCCCTGCTCTGCAAAGATCACCCGGACTGGCTGCTGCAGGCGGACGGTCAGCCCTGGTGCTGCGGTTGCAACTGGAGCAGCTTTTATGCGCTGGACATCGACCACCCGGAGGTACAGGCCTACCTCAAGCAGGTCTTTGACCGCGTCCTGCAGGATTGGGGCTTTGACCTTGTCAAGCTGGACTTTCTCTACGGCGCAGCACCGTTCGGCAACGCCCGGGAATCCCGCGCAGGACGGATGCAGCGCGCCATGGCACTGCTGCGCTCATGGTGCGGCGACAAGCTGATCCTCGGCTGCGGTGTGCCGGTCATGCCTGCCTTTGGCATCGTTGACTACTGCCGCATTGGGTGTGATGTAGGGCTGGACTGGGACGATGTGTGGTATATGCGGCTTTTCCACCGCGAGCGGGTCTCCACAAGGCAATCCATCGGCAACACGATTTTCCGCCGCCAGCTCAACGGGCGTGCTTACGGCAGTGACCCCGATGTATTCTTCCTGCGCGAGGAAAACTGCAAGCTGACCCTACAGCAAAAGCAGACCCTGGCCCGGGTCAATGCGCTGTTCAGCGGCATCCTGCTCACCTCCGATATGCCCAGTCGCTATACGGATGAGATGCGCCGCCAATACAACGCCCTGCGGGAATTGACCGACCACGCCGAAAATTGCACCGTGGATGCAGACGACGGTCTGACCGTACACTACACCCTGCACGGACAGCAGCAAGCGTTCAAAGTTTTCTGAGCGTTCAGCCTTCTGCAAATTACCACAATTTTTTGCGGCGGATGATGGAATTGCAAACACATAAACGCCTCCCTACCCCTATTGACATTTGGGTGTCAGACTGCTATTATAAGACCGAAATATCGTAGAATTGTTGCCGGTGTGCCGTTTTGGCTGCAGGCAGCGATTTTACGGTCCAACGGTTAGTGTTCACTAACTCGCATAAACAAGCAACAATTAGCATACGTAAACCAAAAAGCTGGGGATTCCGGCTATGAAGCCATGACAATAGGAGGAGGGTAACCTTGACGGAAACTTTTTGGGGGATTCTGATCCCCTTTTTGGGTACATCGCTGGGCGCAGCATGCGTATTTTTTATGCGGCGCGCTCTGGGAGATCTGGTGCAGCGCTCACTTGCGGGCTTTGCCGCCGGTGTGATGGTGGCGGCATCGGTCTGGAGCCTGCTGATCCCGGCAATCGAACAGTCGGAGAAGTTGGGACGGTTCGCCTTTTTCCCGGCGTTTGCCGGATTTTGGTTCGGCGTGCTGTTTTTGCTTGCCCTGGATCATCTGATACCCCACCTGCATGTCGGCAGTGAGGAGGCTGAGGGGCCAAAAAGCAGGTTGGGCCGCACTACGATGATGGTGCTGGCAGTGACCCTGCACAACATCCCGGAGGGCATGGCAGTCGGTGTGATGTACGCCGGCTTTCTCGCAGGCAGCGCACAGATCACCGCGGCGAGCGCGCTGGCCCTGTCCCTCGGCATAGCCATCCAGAATTTCCCGGAGGGCGCCATCATCTCGATGCCCCTGCGCGCCGAAGGGGAGAGCAAGGGCAGGGCCTTTGCAGGCGGTGTGCTTTCGGGCGTGGTTGAGCCAATCGGCGCAGTGGTGACGATTTTGGCCGCGCAGCTTGTGATACCGGCATTGCCTTACCTTTTGAGCTTTGCTGCGGGCGCGATGCTCTATGTCGTGGTGGAAGAGCTGATTCCCGAAATGTCACAGGGACGGCACTCTAACATTGGCACAGTATTCTTTGCTGTCGGCTTCAGTGTGATGATGGTACTGGATGTGGCACTGGGGTAACAGGAGCCTTACAACGCAGAAAATGCAAACAGCTTCACCCGGCCCGACACAAAGTCAGTCAGAAAAGGTCCAGCATGGTATCCAGATACAACTCCTCGCGGACAGCCAGCTGATATTCCGGCCTGGTCAGGTAGTGAAGCAAAAATTCAAGGATCAGCGCACTGCCAAGGCCGCGCCCCTCGATCTTGAATTGGGTGAAGCCCATCGGCAGGTAGGTATCCCGGATGGCCTTGATGCCGATAAAGCCGGGGTTCGCCATCGCCCGGGAGAAGCGATACCCGCCCGCTGCACCGGGGGCGCTGCAGTAATGCTCCGGGCCGGGCAGACCCAGATTTTTGCGGCTGACGGCCTCATAGCAGGCTCTGCGTTCCGTGCATCCGAACCAGCAGCACTCATTGCAGAGGAACTCCACCTTGTCCTTCTGGGACTGGGGCAGCGCTGCAAGTCGGTCAAATGCTCGGTTCAGCCGGAAATCCGGCACGACATAGCGAAACTCGGGCCGTGCCAGCTCCCGCTGCAAATCGTTGAAGTCTGTCAGCACTTTTGTGGTTGAGGATACAAGATACAGCGATGGATAGTTCTTTTTCAGGTACTGCGTCAGCAGCTCAGCATGAACGATGGCGCCGTTTTGCGGGTCATTTTGTTCCTGAAACAGTCGGCAGAGCGCATTGCAGTCCGGGTCTGTGAGATGCTCCGGGCGCAGTAATGAATTGCTGAGTGTCAGCCGCGCCGAGATGCCGTATTCACTCGTCAACGCCAGCACCTCGCGTGGGGTGTGGTCACTGTACTCGACCCGTCCGCCCGCCCATAAGCAGTCAGACGGTGCGCCGTAGATCGAGCCGATGGCGCACCAGTCGTAAAAATACTCCCGATGCGCACGATAAAGCGGCAAAAACGACGCATACAGGTCATAAAATTCAAACAGACCGGGCAGATGAAACAGGGCTGTGCCCTGGTGAGGTGTTTCCATAGCGGGGACCTTTCCTGGCCGCACAGGCGGCCCGATGGGATATATTTATTATACCAGCAATTCTGCCGGAATGCAAAGCGAAGCGCCGCGTCAGCCAAAACAACCGGTGCAGCGCTTTTTATCGGTTTATAGGTAATGGCCTTCGGCCTTTTGTGCCAAATTCCGAAGGCCGTTGACGCAGCATAAACAGGTGTGGTACTGTATCCTCAATCGGCATTGGCCGAATGGAAGAAAAGAAAGATGCTTAATAATCATCTGCCGAACGGCAAAGCAGCTTTACAATCTTCGGTAAAAAAGCGTGATGAACAACGATTTTGCAGGAATCGCCAAAAAGGCCTTGCACTTTTTGCACAGTCTGCTATAATAACGGCATCACAGAACACGAACGGGACAAAGGGGTCGCGTACTTGTAAAAGTACAGCGGCCCCTTTCCGTTACGCATAAAGGCGTGCAGCACATCACCGTGCTGTGCGCCTTTTGCTTTGTATGAATATCAGAAAGAGGGGTCACACAATGAAAAAGCGTAATCGAGTTCTGGCACTTACCGTAGCAGCTACAATGTCCGCCAGTCTGCTGGCAGGCTGCGGCTCCAGCGCACAGCAGGGCGGGGCCGCATCAAGTGAAGCTGCTTCCACCGACACCGCCGCATCTGTGTCGGACGGCGGTGAGGATAACATCATTCGCGTCGGCGTTGTCTGTTCCATGATCGGCGGATCCGCTATCTATGGCGAGGTCGCACAGAACGCCGTCGACATGGCAGTCGAGGAGATCAACGCGGGTGATTCCGGCTACAAAATTGAAATCGTCAACGGCAGCAAGGTCGCAGACGATGCTAAGGACGCCAAGCAGGCCATGAACGCCTACAACAAGGTCATGGCCGACTCGCCGGAGGCCATTGTGGGCAGCTTCCTCTCGTCGGTCACACTGCCCATGGCAGAACAGGTCTCCAAGGACGGCATGCTGCTGCTGGCAACAGGTGCGGCAAACGCCGATGTGACTGTAAAAGGCGATACGATTTTCCGCAACTGCTTCATTGACCCGTATCAGGGCAAGATGGCGGCACTGTTCGCAAAAGACAAGGGCTTTGCCAAGGTGGCCGTCATCTACGCAAAAGATAATGACTACTCCAACGGTCTGAAGGACGCCTTTGTTGAAAACTGCGAGGCTAAAAAACACACTGCTGAAATACTAAGGGGGATGTTGCAATGCCGTCCATTGATTTAAACTGCGACCTGGGCGAGAGCTTCGGCGCGTACACCATCGGCATGGATGCCGAAATTTTGCCCTATGTGACCAGCGCGAACATCGCCTGCGGGTTCCACGCGGGCGACCCGTCCGTAATGCAAAAGAGCGTTCTGCTGTGCAAAAAGTACGGCGTGCAGGTGGGTGCACACCCGGGACTGCCGGATTTGCAGGGCTTTGGCCGCCGCAGAATGGCAATTTCCCCCGCCGAAGCCGAGGCCGACGTGATGTACCAGATCGGTGCGCTGAAGGCATTCTGCGACGCGGCGGGCGTACCGCTGCACCGCGTCAAACCCCACGGCGCGCTGTACAACATGGCCGCCAGGGATCCGGTGCTGGCGGCAGCCATCTGCCGCGCTGTGCAGGCTGCAGCTCCCGGTGCTGTGCTGCCGGCTCTCTCCGGCAGCGAGATGGTCAAGGCCGCGAACGCCATCGGATTGCCCGCTGCCAGCGAGGTATTTGCAGACCGCGGCTACCAGGCCGATGGCAGCCTTGTGCCACGCGGCGCTCCCGGCGCAATGATCGAGGACGAGGATACCGCCATTGCGCGGGTCTTGCAGATGGCGGCGCAGGGTACCGTACAGGCCGACGACGGCAGCACCGTAACCCTGCAGGCCGATTCCGTCTGCGTCCACGGCGACAGCCCCAAAGCCCTCGCCTTCGTGCAAAAAATCTCCGCCGCCCTCCTTGCCGCAGGGACAGCAGTTACAGCATTTTGATCGTCGGCAGAAAGCAAGATGGGGAATGAACCTATCAGAAGAAGGTAAAGCAGCGCTAAGCGGCAGGATCTGTCCTGCGCCCCCACCGGGGCGCAGGAATTTTTTGTCAATAAAAATGCCGTTGTATCGTGTGATACAACGGTTGAATAATTTGAATGCAGCCTTGATGTGCTTAGGCAGCGGATTCTTCACGGAGGACGAGCCGACACCATAGCAAGAAGGATGTTTTCATTCCGGCAGACGTCCGTACAGTTCCATTTCACTGTGCAGCTTTTTGGCCAACCTTGTGTTAAAGACACCGGGTTCGGCACGCCAGCACCAGTTGCCGCCCAGAGTGGACGGCGTGTTCATGCGGGATTCATGCCCAAGGCCCAGCAGATCCTGTGCCTGCACGACAGCCAGATCGGCAGCACTGGACCAGATGCCGCGCATCATGCCCCAGTGATAGCCCTCTTTCTTCGTCAGATTCAGGTAGCGCACGGCGCGCGCCACGTCCTCAGGGGCGGCAGTTTCCATCCAGCCGTTCACAGGCTCGTTGTCGTGGGTGCCTACATAGGCAATGCAGTTCTTGGGGTAGCTGTGGGGGCGGTAATCGCCGCCGTCACGGCTGTCAAAGGCAAACTCCAGCACTTTCATGCCGGGATAGCCGCATTGCTTCAGCAGGGCAGTGACATCTTCCGTCAGGAATCCCAAATCCTCGGCGATGATGCGCGGGCTGCCCAGCTTTTTCTTTATGGCAGCAAACAGCGCATAGCCGGGGCCTTCGCGCCAGCGGCCGTTCCGGGCGGTTGCTTCCCCGTAGGGGATAGCATAATAGCCCGCAAATCCGCGGAAGTGGTCAATGCGAACCACATCATAGATGCTGCACATGTGTTTGATGCGCCGCACCCACCATGCGTAGCCGGTCTTGGCCATGGAGTCCCAGTCGAACAGCGGGTTGCCCCACAGCTGGCCTGTGGCGGAGAAACCGTCCGGCGGGCAGCCTGCCACCTCGGTGGGCAGCAGGTTCTCGTCGAGCTGGAACTCCTGCGGGCAGCTCCACACATCGACGCTGTCCAGCGCCACATAGATGGGAAGGTCGCCGATGATGCGGATTTCCTGCCGGTTGGCGTAGTGCTTCAGCGCCTGCCACTGACTGTAGAACATAAACTGTACAGCCTGCCAGAACGCCACATCGTCGGCGTACTGCTGCCGGGCTGCTGCCAGGGCAGCGGGCTCACGGCGCCGCAGCGGTTCTTCCCATTCCAGCCAGCAGGCTCCGTTGTGGGCGTCCTTCAACGCCATGAACAGCGCGTAGTCGGGCAACCAGAAGTCGTTTTCCTTCACAAAGCGGCGGTAGTCGGCACCGGGCTTTGCCAGCAGACGTTTGGCTGCACAGCGCAGCACTGTGTAGCGCTTTTCGTACATGACGCCGTAGTTGATGCAGTCGGGGGTGCATTCCCAGTCGATGGACGCATATTCCTCCGGCAGCAGCAGTCCCTGCTTTGCCAGATCGTCCAGATCGATAAAATACGGGTTACCCGCAAAGGTCGAGAACGACTGATAGGGACTGTCACCGTAGCTGGTGGGGCAGACGGGCAGAATCTGCCAGTATGCCTGCCCGGACTTGACCAAAAAGTCTACAAAGCTGCGCGCGGCTGCACCCATGGTACCAATACCGTAAGGCGAGGGCAGACTTGAAATGGGCATCAGAATGCCGCTTGCTCTCATCAGAGAACCCCTCTTTCTTTTGATAGTAAGCAGCCGGGATGTCTTTCGTTCACAGTTCGCGCACGCTTTCTCCTTCGGTCAGATCGAAGGAGACGATCTCGTGCACGGCATTGCCGGGTTTTTGGATGTTGTGGAGTAGAATCCGCGCCGAACGCTGCGCCAATTGCCCCATATCCTGCCGGATGGTCGTCAGCCGGGGCACACTGTACTGTCCCAGCGCAATGCCGTCAAAACCTGTGACGGAAATATCCTGCGGCACACACAGCCCGTGATCCCGTAGCGCACGAATTGCGCCGAGCGCCATCAGGTCGGACATGGCAAACACTGCCGTAATGTCGGGGCTGTGCTTTAAGAGATACTCCATTGCCTCATACCCGCTGGAAAGCGAGAAACGTGCATACGCATACTGCTTTTTCATGTCAAACGGCAGACCAAGGCGCAGCATAGCACCCTGACAGCCGGCCAGACGGGCGAGACTGGGACGGGAAAGATTGGGCTTGCCGCCGATGATTCCGATGCGGCGGTGCCCCTTTTTGTACAGATATTCGATCATCGTGTCCGATGCAGCCATATCGTCTACGGACACACTGGACAAATTGCGGATGCGCAGGGATGCTGCGCTGTTCGTCAGCAACAGGCAGGGGATACCCAGTGCCTCCAACTCCGGCGTGAAGTATTCCGGATTTGAGCCGAGAAACAATATACCATGGGGTTTGCGCTCTGTGCAGATGCGTCGGGCCTGCGCAACCTCGTTGGCTTCCTCGTCAATATAGTAGACCGTCGCAACGTAGCCGCTTTCCTCAATGATCTGCTGCAGCGGCTCCAAAATGCCGGCAAACAGCATATTCTGGGTGCCTTTCACAATCAGTGCGATCCCATCGTTGGTCTGCTGCTTCAGATGCTTGGCGTTGGCGTTCGGTTCATAATTGTGGCGGTTTACGATTTCCAATATTTTTTGACGGGTTTCTGCACTGACGCCGGGGGCGTTATTTAAGGCTCGTGAGACGGTCCCGACCGCATAGCCGGACTCCCGCGCGATGTCTTTGATGGTCATTTGCCAATCCTCTTTCCTGAAGAAGTGTCAAATTTACCCCTTGACAGCACCGGCGACCACGCCATCGATAATATATTTCTGGCAGATCAGGTACAGCACGATAACAGGCAGCACCGTAATCATGATGCAGGCCATCATGGGTGCCATCTCCACCTTGCCGTAGCTGCCGCGGAAATACTGGATCGCCATAGGAATCGTGCGGAAGGTCTTGATGTCCAGCACCAGCGTGGGCAGCAGATAGTCGTTCCAGACCCACATGGTTTCCAAAATAGCGGTAGAGATCATCGTCGGCTTCAAAATCGGGCAGACGACCTTGAAGAAAATCTGGATGGGATTGCAACCGTCGATCATAGCGGCTTCTTCAATAGCAATCGGCATGGATTTTACAAAGCCGGTGAACATGAACACCGCAAGTCCCGCGCCGAAGCCCAGATAGATGATGCAGATGTTGTAGGGGTTATTCAGCTTTAAGGTATCAGCGGTTTTTGCCAGTGTGAACATGACCATCTGGAAGGGGACAATCATGCTGAATACGCACAGATAGTACATACCTTTGGACAAGGTGTTCTGCACACGGGTGATATACCATGCGCACATGGAGCAGCACACCAAAATCAGTGCCACAGACGAAACCGTGATCACTAAACTATACCAGAAAGAGGACAAAAAGTCCATTTCCTGAATGCCATAAATGTAGTTTTTCAGGCCGACGAAGGTCTCGGCGTTCGGCAGCTCAAAGGCGTGGCTCGTCGTGATGGCGCGCTCGGTCTTGAGGGAGTTCATCAAAATCATGAACACCGGGTACAGCCAGGCGATGCACAGGATCGTGAACAGAACGGACAGTACCGCGTTGATGCGGCGGTCTTTTTTAGTAGCACCCATTATGCCTGCACCTCCTTAGAGCGGGTAAAATGCAGCTGGAGCAACGAAATAACGACCACAAACAGGAAGAAAACGACGGCCTTGGCCTGACCGATGCCCTTCCACTGGGGTCCAGAGCGTGCGTAGAACGTGTCGTAGATGTTGTAGGCCAGCATCATGGACTGCTTTGCAGGCTCACCGGCTGTCAGCGAGAGGTTCTGGTCGAACAGCTTGAAGGAGTTCGTCAGCGTCAGGAAGGTGCAGATCGTCACGCTGGGCATGACCATCGGGATTTTGATTTTGAACAAAATCTGGCTGCTTGTTGCACCGTCAATGCGTGCGGCCTCCACCAGATCCACCGGCACATTCTGCAAACCGGCAATATAGATGATCATCATGTAGCCGATCTGCTGCCAGCACATCAGGATGATCAAACCCCAGAAGCCGTAGGTGGCATTCAGCGCCAGCAGCGACTTACCCCAGGAGGACAGCAGACCGTTGAGCAGGATCTGCCAGATATAGCCCAGCACGATGCCGCCGATCAGGTTCGGCAGGAAGAAGATGGTGCGGAAAGCGTTGGTGCCGTGCATACCGCGGGTGAGAAGCAGCGCGATGGCAAAGGCCAGCACGTTGATCAGCAGGGTGGACACGACGGTGAACGCCGCTGTGAACCAGAACGCATGGGTGAAGGTGTTATCCGACCAAATCATTGCGTAGTTGCTTAAGCCCACAAACTGCACATTTTTGACGGTGGTGAACTTGCAGAACGACAGCCCTGCACCCCAGATAAACGGCCAGACAAAGCCGATGATAAAGGCGATGAGGGTCGGCAGTACGAAAACAGGCCAATAACGTCGAATGGCTTTTTCCATAAGTATGCTCCCTTTGTTGTAATTTTTGTTTTCTGCAAAAGAAGCGGGGCGGGCGAAACCGCCCGCCCCGCTAACCGGTAATACTAGGTAAGGAGAAAAAGCTTTCAGTATAGAGAAAACGATCTTATGTTATGCAGCAGCGTTCAGAGCGGCCTCAGATGCCCAGCCATCGACGAAAGCGGTGACGACATCATCCCAGCTGCCGGTACCGGCGGCGTAAGCGGTCAGAGCAGAACCAACGCCGTTCTTCCAGTTCTCGGAAGGCATGGTGGAGAAGTTCCAGGCCACAGGGGTCTTGCCGGCGGCGGTCATTTCCTTATCGGCCTTGACGAAGACGTTGGGGGACTCGACAGCATTCTTGAAGGGGATAACGAAGCCCATGTCGTTAGCCATGGCCTTGGTACCCTCGTCAGAGGAAACGCACCAGTACATGAAGTCGAGCGTTGCGTTGATGTCGTCCTCGCTGGCTTCCTTGTTGACGCACCAGTAGTTCTCAGTGCCGGTGCACAGGCCCTGGTTGGCTTCATCGCCGACGCCAATGTAGATGGGCAGCATGGTCAGATCGTCATCGGTGAAGGGCTTGCCGTCGCCGACGAGGTTGGTGTACTCCCAAGAACCGTTCTGGTAGAAAACGGCCTCTTCGTTCAGGAACTCGTTGCGGCTGTCGTCGCCGGTCTTGCCAGCCAGTTCAGCAGGATCGCAGGTGGAGTTGTTGATGTACAGGTCGAAGATATTCTTGTAGTTGTCGAGATAGGTGCCCTTGATGGCGTCGGTGTTGTCGATGCCGTCCTCCTGATACTCGAAGTAGATGGGCAGGTTGGCCAGATGGGTCTTGTAGCGCCAGTCAGAGGAGCCGTCCATACCGGCGGAGGTGAAGGCAGAGAAGCCCAACTCGTCCTTGCGGGCGGTGATGTCCTCGGCCACCTTCTTCAGGTCGTCGAAGCTCTTGATGTCGTCAACGGTGTAGCCGGCCTTTTCCAGCAGGGTCTTATTGGTGATCAGGCCGTAGCTCTCGATAACGTAACCGATGCCCAGCATCTGGTCGCCGTCTTTCAGGGCGTAGGTGTCGCTGGTCAGATCACCGGCGATCTTGGTGCCGGACAGGTCGTAGCAGTAGTCCTTCCAGTTGGCCAGGCCGACAGGGCCGTTGACCTGGAACAGGGTGGGCGCATCGCTCTTGGCCATCTCGCTCATCAGGGTGGTCTCATACTGGCCGGAGGCGGCGGTCACGACGGTGACGGGAACACCGGTCTCCTCGGTGTACTTCTTGGCCAGATTCTGCCAGGCTTCGTCCTGCTCGGGCTTGAAGTTCAGGTAGTAGACCTTGCCGGCTGCATCAGTGGTCGCCTCGGTAGAAGCGGCAGTGGATTCAGCCTTGGATTCGGTGCTGGTACTGGTAGAGGAAGCAGCCGTAGAGGAGCTGCCGCCGCAGCCTGCCAGCAGACCCGCAGCCATAGCAGCTGCCAGAGTCATCGAGAGTGTCTTTTTTGCGTTCATGTTTTTTCCTCCTTCTCAAGAAAAACAATGATTTGCAAGGGTGTTGATTTGTTTCGTCGGAAACGTTTCCGTTTCGGATTGATCTTATAATACACCTTTCCGGCGCAATAATCAATCGTTTTTTGCGATTTACTGCAAAATCGGCCTGATGCACAAATTTGCACCCCCTGTTTTTGTGGAAATGTTCCAAAAATAGTGACAAATTTAGCGGAAACGATTCCGTAGCCGTGCAACAAACTTTGAGAATTGCAGGAAAACCCCTCTATAAATTATTTTTCACCAAAATATTGACACAGCAATTTTGTCATGTTATACTTTCTTAGATTTTGAAAGACGAATCGAGTTTGTAAGAGTTTTTCAAAGCAATTTACCTACGGACCGCCCATCAGGGGCTAAGGCCATACGGACAGCCGGGTCCACTGCCGATCGGCAACTTTGGTTGCCTTATTGATTGAGTTAAAAGCTCAAATTTTATAAGTTGGTTCCTTTACAACCATGAAATTGCACGTTTTGGTGTGCAGACTTGTGAAACGGTCAATAAAGAGTAGTAAAAGTGTAATTGCTATATAGACTCTGACACGCTCAGCCTTTTTGAATCATGCAGGACGCTCTCCCGGTGTGGTACCGGGGGTATTCGGCCTGTGAAAAAATACGCTGGATTCAAACGCAAGTCTGCACGTATGTGCATGGCTTGCGTTTTTTATTTTGCAAGGGGACCGCGAACGGAGGTAAAAATGAACGGAGAAGCAAAGCGCACCCGGCTGGACCAGCGCCGCGCACCCATCCATGAAGCGCTGGAAAACTTCCGCCGTATGCGCGTCGTGCCCTTTGACGTGCCGGGCCACAAGCGTGGGCGCGGCAACCCGGAGCTGACCGCGTTTCTGGGGCAGCAGTGCGTCGGCGTGGACGTCAACAGCATGAAGCCGCTGGACAATCTCTGCCACCCGGTTTCGGTCATCCGCGAGGCCGAGGAGCTGGCCGCCGATGCGTTCGGCGCGGCACACGCCTTTTTAATGGTGGGCGGCACGACCAGCTCGGTACAAAGCATGGTGCTGACCGCCTGCAAGCGCGGGGATGAGATCATTCTGCCGCGCAACGTGCACCGCAGCGTGTTGAACGCGCTGGTGCTCTGCGGTGCGGTACCGGTCTACGTCAACCCGGAGGTGGACAACCGCCTCGGAATCAGTCTGGGCATGAAGCGGGAGCAGGTGGCCAAGGCCATTGCCGAGCACCCCAACGCCGTGGCCGTGCTGGTGAACAACCCCACCTACTACGGCATTTGCAGCGACCTGCGCGCCATTGTGCGGATGGCCCACGACGCTGGGATGCTCTGCCTGGCCGACGAAGCCCACGGAACACACTTCTATTTTGGCGGCGGGCTGCCTGTCTCTGCCATGGCGGCGGGCGCAGATATGGCCTCCGTCTCGATGCACAAGAGCGGCGGCAGCCTGACCCAATCCAGTCTGCTGCTGACCGGCCCCAATGTCCACGCGGGCTATGTGCGGCAGATCATCAACCTGACCCAGACGACGTCCGGCAGTTACCTGCTCATGTCGAGCCTTGATATTTCCCGCCGCAATCTCGCATTGCGCGGGCGGCAGGTGTTCCATCAGGTGGCCGATATGGCCGAGTACGCCCGCGAGGAGATCAACGCCGTGGGCGGGTACTATGCCTTCGGCAAGGAGCTTTGCAACGGAAACTCTGTTTTTGACTTTGATACGACAAAACTCAGCGTCCACACGCTGGACATCGGTCTTGCGGGCATTGAGGTCTATGACATCCTGCGCGACGAGTACGACATTCAGATCGAGTTTGGCGACATCGGCAATATACTGGCTTATCTCTCCATCGGCGACCGCCCGCAGGAGGTCGAGCGCCTTGTCAGCGCACTGGCCGAAATCAAACGCCGCTACCACACCGACGGTGCGGGCCTGTTGAGCCAGGAGTACATTGACCCCGAGGTCGCCGCCAGCCCGCAGGAAGCGTTCTACGCCCCCAAGAAGAGCCTGCCCCTGCGCGAGACCGAGGGCATGGTGTGCAGCGAGTTCGTCATGTGCTACCCACCGGGCATCCCGATTCTGGCCCCGGGCGAGCGCATCACCGCTGAAATTTTAGACTATATCGAGTACGCCAAGGCCAAAGGCTGCAGCATGACCGGACCGGAAGATCCCGACATTCTGCGCCTTAACGTGCTGGCCTGACAGGGAGGTTTTACAATGGAAATGTGGTTTTCGGAGTTTCATACCCCCGATGTCAAGCACAGCATCCGGGTCAACCGCCAGCTTTACTCCAAGCAGAGCGACTATCAGCGCATCGACATTTTTGAAACACCGGAGTTTGGCCGCGTGCTGACGCTGGACGGCAACGTCATGCTGACCGAGCGCGACGAGTTCATCTACGACGAGATGATCACCCACGTGCCGATGTCGGTACACAAAAACGCCAAGGATATTCTCGTCATCGGTGCGGGCGACGGCGGCGTTGTGCGGGAGCTGACCCGCTATGACCGCGTGGAAAGCATTGACCTTGTGGAGATGGACCCGCAGGTCATCGAGGCCTGCCGCGCCTACCTGCCCGGCAACGCCTGCCGCATGGATGACCGCCGCGTACATATTTATTACGAAAATGCGCTGAAATTCATCCGCAAGTGTGAGGATGAGTACGACCTTATCATCGTGGATTCCTCCGACCCGTTCGGCCCGTCGGAGGGGCTGTTCACCCGCGAATTTTACGGCAGCTGCTTCAACGCCCTGCGCGCGGACGGCATCATGGTCAACCAGCAGGGCAGCCCGTTCTACGCCGAGGACGCCACCGCCATGCAGCGCAGCCACCAGCGCATTGCCAGCACCTTTCCCATCAGCAAAGTGTATCAGGCGCACATCCCGACCTTTGCGGCGGGGTACTGGCTGTTCGGCTTTGCCAGCAAAAAATATCATCCCATCAACGATATGGACGCCGATGCGTGGAACGCGCTGAACATGCGCACCCGCTATTACACCTCCCGGCTGCACGTCGGGGCGTTTTATCTGCCCGCTTTCCTTGAGGAAATGCTGCGGGAAGTGGAGGAACACTGATGCTGCACCGCAATGTAGAGAATTTCATCGGCTGCGACAGCAGCTACCGCACGGCCAGTATCGTTTTGTACGGTGCGCCGTTTGATTCCACCACAAGCTACCGCCCCGGTGCGCGCTTTGGCCCCGCGGCCATGCGCCACGAAAGCTACGGTCTGGAAACTTACAGTCCCTATCAGGACAAGGACCTGACCGATGGGAATGTGTTTGACAGCGGTGACCTGGAGCTGTGCTTCGGTTCCAGCGAGAGTGCCCTTGTGGACATTGAGTCCCGCGCGGCGGAAATTCTGCGCGACGGAAAGCTACCGCTGCTGCTGGGCGGCGAGCACCTTGTCACGTTGGGCGCGGTGCGCGCGGCGGTGCGCAAATATCCCGATTTGCATATCGTACATTTTGACGCCCACGCCGATCTGCGGGACGATTACCTCGGCGCGCAGCTGAGCCACGCCTGCGTGCTGCGCCGCTGCTATGATTTGGTCGGCGACGGGCGCATCCACCAGTTCTGTATCCGCAGCGGTGACCGGGAGGAATTTCAGTTCGCCGCGCGGCACACCGATATGCACAAGTTCGACTTTACCGGCCTGACCGAGCTGACCGACTGGCTGTGCCAGACCGATGTGCCTGTCTATCTGACCATTGATTTGGACTGCCTCGACCCGTCAGCCTTCCCCGGCACGGGCACGCCCGAGGCGGGCGGCGTCAGCTTTTTGCAGCTGCTTGGGGCCATCCGCACCGTGACGAAAGCGAACATCATTGGCGCGGACGTGAACGAGCTGGCACCCATGCTCGACCAGAGCGGCGTTTCCACGGCCACGGCCTGCAAGGTGCTGCGGGAATTGCTGCTGGCACTGGAAAAGTAAGCAGCCATCCCTGTAGGAAGCGGCGTCCTCGACGCCCCGCGGAAGGGTCAAGACCCCTCCCTACATTCTCAACTTTATCGGGGGAGAGGATGTAGGGGCGGATTCCATATCCGACCGGGAAAGCTGCCGCTGCCACAAACGGGCACGGGCGAACAATGTTCGCCCCTACAAAGCATCCATACACATCATACAATAAAAAAATACAAAGGAGTTCCATCATGAGCAAAGTTCTTGTTATCGGCTGCGGCGGCGTGGCAAGCGTCGCCATCTCCAAGTGCTGCCAGGTCAGCGACGTCTTTACTGAGCTGTGCATCGCCAGCCGCACCAAATCCAAGTGCGACGCGCTGGCCGCCAAGCTGGCCCCCACCACCCGGACCAAAATCACCACCGCGCAGGTCGATGCCGACGACGTCCAGCAGCTGTGCGACCTCATCAATAGCTACAAGCCCGACCTCGTCATGAATATCGCCCTGCCGTATCAGGATCTGACCATCATGGACGCCTGCCTGGCCTGCGGCGTAAACTATATGGACACTGCCAACTACGAGCCGGAAAACACCGACGACCCCGCGTGGCGTTCCATCTATGAGAAACGCTGCAAGGAGGCCGGCTTCTCCGCTTACTTTGACTACAGCTGGCAGTGGGCGTACAAGAAAAAGTTTGAGGACGCCGGCCTGACCGCGCTGCTGGGCTGCGGCTTTGACCCGGGCGTGACCCAGGCCTACTGCGCCTACGCCGCCAAGCATGAGTTCGACTCTATCGACACCATCGACATCCTCGACTGCAACGGTGGCGACCACGGCTACGCCTTTGCCACCAACTTCAACCCCGAAATCAACCTGCGCGAGGTCTCCGCTCCCGGCAGCTACATGGAGAACGGCAAGTGGGTCGAAATTCCGCCCATGAGCATCAAGCGGGAGTACAACTTCGATCAGGTCGGCCAGAAGGATATGTACCTGCTGCATCACGAGGAAATTGAGTCTCTTGGCAAGAACCTGCCCGATGTCAAACGCATCCGCTTCTTCATGACCTTCGGACAGAGCTACCTTGACCACATGCGCTGCCTGGAGGATGTGGGCATGCTCTCCACCACGCCCATCAATTACAACGGTCAGGAGATCGTGCCCATCCAGTTCCTGAAAGCGCTGCTGCCCGACCCCGCCAGCCTCGGTCCCCGCACCAAGGGCAAGACGAACATCGGCTGCATCTTCACCGGCAAAAAGGACGGCAAGGACAAGACCTACTACATTTATAATGTGTGCGACCATCAGGAGTGCTACCGCGAGGTCGGCAGTCAGGCCATCAGCTACACCACCGGTGTGCCCGCGATGTGCGGTGCGCTGATGATGCTGACCGGCGAGTGGACCAAGCCCGGCGTCTACACGGTGGAGGAGTTCAACCCCGACCCGTTCCTCGACGCGCTGGACAAGTACGGCCTGCCCCGCAGCGAGAACCATGACCCGGTTCTCGTGGACTGATGGCGCAGCGCGACGCACGGCCGCCGTTTGCGGCTATCGACGGCGCAGTGCCGCCGGAATTTTCCGCCCTGCCCACGCCCTGCTACCTGCTGGATGAAGCTGCCCTGACCCGCAACGCGGAGATTCTGGGCGGGCTGGCCCGTCGTACCGGGTGCAAGGTGCTGCTGGCGCAAAAGGCGTTCAGCAACTACGATTTGTACCCGCTGCTGGCGCCGCACCTCGCGGGCACCGAGGCCAGCGGCCTGTTTGAGGCGCGGCTCGGCGCGGAGGAAATGCCCGGCAAAGAAGTGCACGTTTTCTGCGCGGCCTACCGCGCAGATGAAATGGACGAGCTGCTGCGGTACGCTGACCATATCGTCTTCAACTCGCCCGCGCAGCTGGCAAAATTTGGCCCCGCGGCCAAGGCGGCGGGCAAAAGTGTGGGACTGCGCATCAATCCCGAGTGCTCGACCCAGGACGGCCACGCGATTTACGACCCCTGCGCCCCCGGCAGCCGTTTGGGCACGACCCGCGCCCAGTGGGACGCGGCAGCGGCAGGAAATTCTGCCCTGCCCGGGCTGTTGGACGGCCTGCACTTTCACACTTTATGTGAGCAGGACGCCGATGCGCTGGCCGTGACGCTGGACGCAGTGGCAGAGAAATTCGGCGATTTGCTGCCAAAAATGAAGTGGCTGAACTTTGGAGGCGGGCATCACATCACCCGCCCCGGCTACGACATGGCCACTTTGGAAAAGTGTATCCGCCGCGCCCGGAATGACTGGGGCGTGACGGTTTATCTGGAACCCGGCGAGGCCTGCGCCCTGAACGCAGGGTATCTCTTGACCCGCGTGCTGGACGTGGTGCAAAACGGCGATACGACGGTTGCCATCTTGGATGCCAGCGCCGCCTGCCATACGCCGGACGTGATCGAGATGCCCTACCGCCCGCCGCTGCTGGGGGCAGGGGAACCCGGCGAAAAGCCCTGCACTGTGCGGTTGGCCGGGCCGACCTGCCTTGCGGGGGATGTCATCGGTGATTACAGCTTTGACGCTGTGCCTGCCGTTGGAGATCTGCTGGTGTTCGGCGATATGGCCATTTACACCACCTGCAAGAACAACACCTTCAACGGTATGCCCCTGCCCGGTATTTACGCCCGCAAGCCCGACGGCACTACGCGGAAAATCGTGACGTTCGGATATACTGATTTCAAATGTCGGCTGGGAAAATAAGCTGCAATAAATGCAAAGCGCCCACCGGCAGGCCGTTGCTGCGCCGTATTATCTCGCATTTTCGCATATTTTGGCACAAAAGAAGCTGCTCACTCCGTAGGGAATGAGCAGCTTCTCACTTTTAAGCCTGCTACCAGGGCTTTTCTTTCATTATGGGTCGTCCGGCACCGGCATTGGCTGACAGGCAGGGGTTATGCAGCGGTCACTTTTTTGCTTCACTTGGATGGGGGACAGGGGGCATTTTCGTGAACAGCGCTTTCAGCGCCAGCGGCGTGGCGACGCTGGAAACCACGATCAAAAGAATGACCGCCGTAAAATAAACAGGCTCGACAACGCCGACCTCAAGGCCCTTCTGAGCCACGATCAAGGCGACCTCGCCGCGGGTCATCATGCCGACACCGACTTTAAGAGAGTCTCCCCAGTTGAAACGGCAGACTCTGGCCGCCAGTCCACAGCCGATGATTTTTGCCAGCAGGGCAACGAGAACAAAGCAAACACTGAACAGCAGAATCTCCGGCGTCAGTCCGCTGATGTCGGTCTTTAAACCGATGCTGACAAAGAAAATCGGCGCAAAAATCACATAGTTGCTGATGTCGACCCGGCGCTCTACATAAGCGGCGTCGTGCAGCGTACAGAGAACGATACCGGCAATGTAAGCGCCGGTAATATCCGCAATGCCAAAGTATTTCTCGGCAATATAGGCCATTGCAAAGCAGAATGCAAGGCTGGCAATCGTTATGCGCTGCGTATGGGGATTGCGGGAATCCAGCCACTTCATGGCGCAGTGGAACACATAGCCGATACCAACGGCAACCAGAAAGAACAGCGCGGTCTGGACCAGCACGCCGCCGATACCGGTGCCCTCACCGGAGCTGGCACCCAGCACACAGGTCAGCACGATAATGCCGATGACATCATCAATGACGGCAGCGCTGACAATGGTAGTGCCAAGGAAGCTCTTTAAGTGGCCCAACTCCTGCAGCGTTGCCACCGTGATGGACACGCTGGTTGCGGTCATAATCGTGCCGATAAACAATGCGCGGAAGAATTCCGGGCTGCCGATTGCCGAAAAGCCGTAGAATGCGCTGTAGAGCAGCGTACCGCCAATCAACGGTACAAGCACACCGATGCAGGCAATCAGCGTGGCAATAGGCCCGGCCCGCATCAGTTCTTTCAGGTTGGTGCCAAGTCCTGTGGAAAACATCAGCAGCACAACACCGATTTCAGCAAAAACGGAGATCGTGTCGTTGATCTGCACCAGATTGAGCAGACAGGGCCCAATCAGCAGACCGGCGAGAATTTCACCGACCACCTGCGGGGCCTTGCACTTGCGGGCAGCCAGGCCAAAAAACTTGGCGCTCAGAATAATAATTGCCAAATCACGGAAGATGGAATACATACATGTCATCTCTCTCAATTTACTTTAATCCACCTTTGTTATAGCACTTCTGTCAGATTTTTTCAATAGCTGAAACTGCCTTTTGGAGTTATCGCCGGATATTGTATAAATGTGGGTAAACTGTAAGCCAAAAACAAGGCAAAGCACTTGCAATAATGTCCGTAGTATGATAAAATTCCAATTTGGAAAAGTTATAATATGGTTTACTTCATGGCTTACTGCGTCCGACAGGGTTCGGCGGCAAGCGGTATACAACCTATATAATAAGGAAGAGAAGCGCATGTTCCATTTTTCAAACAGGCATCACCACACAGGAAAAACGTCAATGGGCAGGGCAAAAGTGTATGGTCTGCTTATGGCTTTGGCTATGCTTTTTATGGCAGGTCTGTGCGCCTGTTCCGCACAGCCGCACTCTGCGGCAGAGACTGCGCCGCAGACGATTGTGGTCGGCATTGATGTGTTTGACCCTTACAGCTATCTGGACAGGAACGGGCAGTTTGCCGGCATCGACGTGGAACTGGCGACGGAAGCGTTTTCACGACTTGGCTATATGCCGGAATTCCGGATGATTTCATGGCCGGACAAAAACAACCTTCTCAGCGACGGAACGATCGACTGTATCTGGTCATGCTTCAGCATGAACGGGCGGGAAACCGAGTACCAATGGGCCGGTCCGTATATGTACAGCCGTCAGGTCGTGGCTGTTCGTGCAGACAGCGATATCCAGTCGCTGTCCGATCTGGCCGGTAAGCGCATCGGCGTACAGGCAACCACAAAGGCGGAGTCGCTGTTTCTCGGCGAAATTTCCTCTTTGCTGCCCGAAGTCAAGCAAGTCAACAGCTTTGAGACGACAGAGGATATGTTTGCGGCACTGCGCAAAGGCTATGTAGATGCCGTCGCGGGCCATGAAGCACTGGTAGCCAAGTGGACAAATCTGGATGAAAGCAGTTACCGTGTGCTGTCAGAGAGTCCTTACAGTTCCGAACTTGGCGTTGCCTTCGCAAAGGACACCCATGAGGATTTGGCTGTGCAGCTGACCCAAACTCTGGAAGATATGAAGCAGGACGGAACGATTGGCCGCGTTGCAGAAAAATTCGGACTTGATGCAGAGAAAACTGTGTGGGGGGAACAGGGAAAATGAATGAGAAAAAGCAGTCCGGCAAAAAAAGACTGTTTTTGCTTGTGTTAGTTGCGTTCGGCATTGTACTTTGGATCACATTCACGAATCTGAACCGAATTGCACTGCGTCATACATTGGATGAAACGATTGGTTTTGTAAAGATCCGCTTAGAGCAGTACGAGACTGATGCGGCCAACGACCGCGTGAAAAGCCTTGTCCGCCTGCTGGATAAAACTGTAAGCCTTGGCAACGAAATGACGCTGAAGGAGGGTTTCGGCACGCAGGACCTGGACGCTTTTGCAGAGGAACAGCGTCTGACCGGTGCGCTTGTACTAGATGAAAACCTGAATGTTGTCATGCAGACCACAAAGGGCGGCAACGCCATGCCGCTGTGGGAGAAGCTGATCGACAGCCCCTATGTACACAATATCGTTGATTATCCAAAAAAGACATACTCGACCCGTCTGGAAGAAAATGGGATACTCTATGATTTTGCCGCGGTGGCACGCGCGGATGCACCAGGTATCCTGATTACCTATATACAGAAGGATAATGAGGATACTGGGGATTTGACGGTGGATTCCCTGTTGAGAGATTTTCCGTTGGAGCTTAGCGGCATCGCTACGATCACGGAGAACGGCAGGGTCATCAGCAGCAACAGCAGCAAACAGGTAAACAAGGCAATAGAGGAATGCCAGGAATTATATAACGGAACCTTCGGTGCTGCGGAGGATGGCATTGTGCGCCTGAACAGCCATCAGGGCGTCTGGTACGGCAGCCGGGAAAATACCGAGAACTATACGCTCTTTGTGTTTTTCCCGGCATCTCAGGTGTTCATGACGCGCAACATTGTCTGTGCATCCTATCTGGCCATAGCCGTAATGGTCTTTTTAATGGCACTGCTGTGGCAGACCAAAATGGAAAAAGACGCGCTGCGGCAGCACCAGAAACGTACCGGAATCATCACAGCGCTTGGCACGGCGTATACGTCCATTTCACTGATGGACTTGAAGAAAAATACCGTTGAAATCCTCAAGAACGCGTCCGATACGGTCGAGAAGCAGAAGCACTTTGCACTGAAACGATCCGTACAGCAGGAGCAAATCGAGAAAATTATCGCGGAGCCATACCGTGAGGAGTATCTCGCCTTTGCGGACATGACGACAGTGGCCGAACGTCTGAAGGGTCACACCTCTTTGGCTCTTGCGTCTCAGACTGTCGACAGAAAATGGATCCTTACGCTGATCACACCGCAGCGAAAAGACGCGGACGGCAACGTAACAGCCGTATTGGTTGCTACCCGCGACGCTACCGAGGAAAAGCGGCGGGAGCAAAAGCAGGAAGATGCCCTGCGCGATGCACTGGCGGCGGCGGAACACGCCAATAAGGCCAAGACGGTATTCCTGAACAGTATGTCGCACGATATTCGCACCCCGATGAATGCCATTATCGGGTTTACGGCCCTTGCCACGGCGCATATTGATAACATTGACCTTGTCAAAGAGTATCTGAAGAAAATCAGCGTATCGGGCCAGCATCTGCTCAGTCTGATCAACGATATTCTGGATATGAGCCGTATCGAAAGCGGCACGGTCAAACTGGACAACACAGAAGTCCACCTGCCCGATGTGCTGCACGACCTGCGCACGATCATTCAAGGCAATATCAGCGCCAAGCAGCTTGGCCTTTATATCGACACGCAGGATGTGCACCACGAGGATATTATCACCGATAAGCTGCGCCTGAATCAGGTTCTGCTCAACATAGTGGGCAACGCTGTCAAGTTTACACCGGCGGGCGGTACCATCAATATCCGCGTTGAAGAAAAGCCGTCTGCCCGCAGTGGGTATGCGACCTTTGTTTTCAGCGTGAAAGATAACGGTATCGGTATGTCAAAGGACTTCCAGGCGCACGTTTTTGACTCTTTTTCACGAGAACAGACTGCGACAAGAAGCGGCATTCAGGGTACGGGACTTGGCATGGCCATCTCGAAAAACATCGTAGATATGATGGGCGGAACCATCGCCGTCAAGAGCGAGCAGGGAAAGGGCAGCGAGTTTACGGTCACCCTGGACTGCAAGGTTTGTACGGAATCGGTGAAATATCCGCCGATTCCGGGCCTGAAAGGTGCCCGTGCACTGGTTGTGGATGATGATGCACAGACCTGCATGAGCGTAAGCAAAATGCTGCGGGAAATTGAGATGGAAGCCGACTGGACGACCTCCGGCAAGGAAGCTATCCTGCGCGCGAGGGAGGCGCACAATCAGGGTGCGGAGTTCAAGGTTTACATTATTGACTGGCTGATGCCGGATATGAACGGCATTGAGACGGTGCGCAGGATCCGCAAAGTAATCGAACCCGGCACGCCGATCATCATATTGACGGCCTACGATTGGGCCGGCATTGAGGACGAGGCCCGGCAGGCCGGTGTCACGGCGTTTGTTTCCAAACCGCTGTTTATGTCGGAACTGCGCGATGCGCTGACACACAAAGTGGTGTCGGGCAGGCAGCCCCTTCTGCCCAAGCACGGCGACTATACGGGCAAAAAGGTGCTGTTGGTCGAGGATAACGAACTGAACCGCGAGATTGCAACGGCCATTCTGGAGGAAGCCGGACTGAAAGTGGACGCCGTTGAGGACGGCACGGATGCCGTGGCCAGAATGAACGAGGCTGCGGAGGATGAGTATGATCTGATCCTGATGGATATTCAGATGCCCAAAATGGACGGATACACCGCCACCCGGGAGATCCGTACATTGAGCAGCAATAAAAAGGCAAACATTCCCATTGTGGCCATGACAGCCAACGCTTTTGAGGAAGACCGCCAAAAAGCATTCAAAGCAGGGATGAATGCACATATTGCAAAACCGATTGATGTGAACATCCTGATGGGAACACTGGATAAAGTTTTCAAACAGAATTCGTGATCGCGTTTAAATAGCGTACAAAGGATCTGTACGGCAAAGTAAAAAGCATATACAGCTGCGTTTATGGCGAACGGCCTCTCGGCGGTTCGCAACGCGATGCTGTATATGCTTTTTTCATTGGTTTCTTAGGGCAATACCGCATAATTCTAAGTGCCGATACGGCGAGCGAGGTGCGGCAGCTGCTAAGCCAAAAGCGCAGATAATACTTTGTGTATTATCGAGCATTTTGGCAACGCAGATGCCGTGCCGCAGCCGCCGGAGCGGTGCTTAAGCCGTAAGGCGGGAATTATGCGGTGTTGCCTTAGGGCAATACCGCAAAGAGCGCCGTGTAAGCCGGGATGCAAAGCGGATCGTATCAGATGGCCATTGCGGATATGCGCAATCTGTCAGCCGCCCAGCTCCACCATGCGGCGGATGCAGCGCCCGGCTCCCTGCATGACGTCCTGCGGCAGGGTGATTTTCTCACCGCCGCTGCCCTGCAGGCAATGGTAAATGTCCATCAGGGTGGTCAGTTTCATGTTCATGCAGGTAAGCTGCACGGCCAGCGGATAGAACCGCTTTTCCGGGCAAGCATAGGAGAGGTGCTCCACGATGCTGTTTTCCGTGCCGATAATGAACTCTTTGGCATCGGACTTTTCTGCATAAGCCATAATGCCGGTGGTAGAGCCAACATAATCAGCCTGCTCCACGACCTCGGGGCGGCATTCGGGATGAACCAGAAGCAGCGCCTCCGGGTGGGCAGCGCGGGCTTTGGCTACATCTGCTGCCGAACATACGATATGGCGCGGGCAGCCGCCGTGGTAAAAGGCAAACTGCTTTTCCGGCAGCTGCTTTGCTACATAGCCGCCCAAATTGGGATCTGGGATGAACAGAATCTTATCGTTTTCCAGCGCACTGCAAATTTTCAGCGCGCTGGAGGACGTCACACAGACATCGCAGGCCGTTTTCAGCTCCGAGGTTGTATTGATGTACGCCACCACGGCGTAGCCGGGGTACTGCTTTTTCAATTCCTGCAAGGTCGGCAGATCAAGCTGCTCGGCCATAGGGCAGCCCGCCATGGGGTTGGCCAGCCAGACAGTTTTCTCCGGGCTTAAAATTTTGCAGGTCTCGGCCATGAAGCGCACACCGCACATGATGACCCCGTCAGCGTTGGTTTTGGCCGCCTGCACGCTCAACCCGTAGGAATCGCCGTTGTAATCGGCGACTTCCAGCACAGGCTGGCTCTGGTAGGCATGGGCCAGGATGCAGATATTCTTTTCCCTTTTCAGTCGCAGGATCTCCTGCTGCAGTTCATGGACAGTCATAATTATGCCTCGTTTTCTTTCTTCAATGCTCCCACGGCTGCAGCGGAGCCAGAAAACCGTGCTCTTTCAGTTCTTTTTCGATCAGGCTCAGCCTGTCCGGGGTGGCTGCCTCCACCAGATGATAGTGGTAGCCGTCGGTGGCGGTGGACAGCACCGTGGAGGAACTGTCCTCAAACGATTGCAGAAATTCCCGCACGTCCTGCCGGGAACGGATGTCCATCTCGGCGGTGATACGGCCATAGACCCGGTGGCTGATGCTGATATTCTTGACCCGGCCGCCACAGTCCACAATCAGGTTCAGCTCCTGCCCGGTTCGGTCAGGTGTGTGGCGCACCTTGAACTCCCGTGTGCAGCCGGCGGGCTGATCAGGCTGCTCCAGCACATAGCCGCGTGCAGTGGAAATGATCCCGGGGTGTGATGCCCGTATGACCGCCAGATCCTGCACAATGACCTGACGGCTGACGCCGTAATGGGTAGCCAGCGTGCGGGCGGCAATAGGCGCTCGGGCATGGGCAAGCTGCTGCAAAATGGCGGCGCGGCGCTCTGCGGTGGTCATATCAGGCCTCCTCCGCGGTCAGGGGGCGCAGATGCTTCATGGAAAGATCCAGAATGGGGGCCGAATGGGTCAGGGCGCCGCTGGACACATAGTCAATGCCAATGTCCCGCAGACGGGCAATGTTTTCCCGCGTGACATTGCCGGAGCACTCGGTCTTGGCGCGGCCTGCAATCAAAGTCACAGCCTTGCGCATATCCTCGTCGCTCATGTTATCCAGCATAATGATGTCCGCACCGGCTTCCACGGCCTCTTTGACCTGTTCCAGCGTTTCAACCTCCACCTCGATCTTGCGGACGAAAGACGCATACTGCCGGGCCATCTTGACGGCCTTCGCCACGCCGCCGGCAGCGCCGATGTGGTTATCCTTCAGCAGAACGCCGTCGGACAGGCCGGTGCGGTGGTTGCTGCCGCCGCCAACGCGGACAGCGTACTTTTCAAAAATGCGGTTGTTGGGGCTGGTCTTACGGGTGTCCAGCAGGGTGATGCCGGTTCCCTCCAGCAGGGCAGACAGCTGATGGGTATAGGTGGCAATGCCGCTCATTCGCTGCAGGTAGTTCAGCGCAACGCGCTCACCGGAAAGCAGAGCGCGTATATCGCCCGTAACAACGGCCAGCTTCTGGCCGGGCTGTACGGTATCGCCGTCCCGGCAGAAGAATTCCACCTTGGCGCCGGGGTCCAGCAGCGTAAAGACACGGGCATAAACCGCCAGACCGGCAACAATGCCGTCCTCCTTGGCAATCAAATCCACAGTGCCGGGGCAGGCGTGGGGCATGACGGCGTTTGTGGAAACGTCCTCCTCCGGAATATCCTCCCGCAGCGCTTGCAGCAGCAGCGGGTCTATATGCAGCAGCTGGGTGATCTCATTCATGGTTTTTACTCCTCTCAATAGCGGTCAGAACCTCCTGCCGATACGCGGCAAACAGCGGTTCCTGTTCACGGTATGGGGCCAAATCGGGCTTATCGCCTGTAAAGACAGGCGGTTCTCCGTATAGTATATCATCTGCCGCGCGCTGTGCAAAGACCAAAGATTCCAGCAGGGAATTGCTGGCCAGCCGATTGCGTCCATGCACACCGTTGCAGCAGGTCTCGCCGCAGGCATACAGCCGGGGCAGTGCTGTGCGGCTGCTCAGGTCCGCCGTGATGCCGCCCATAAAATAATGCTGGGCCGGTACAACGGGGATCGGTTCATGGATGGGGTCGTACCCCTCCTCCTCGCAGCGCTCCAGAATGTTGGGGAAATGCTCACGGATAGCCGCCTCACCGATGGGGCGCATATCCTCCCACACATGGTCAGTGCCGTCCTTTTCCATCTGTGCGCGGATCGCTGCGCTCACAACGTCGCGGGGCTGCAATTCGTTGGTAAAGCGGTTCCCGTTTTTATCCAGCAGCAGCGCGCCCTCCCCGCGAACCGATTCCGAAATCAGAAAGCGACGACCTTTTCGGTGGCTGTACAAAGTCGTGGGGTGGATCTGGATATAGTCCAGGTGCTCACAGGCAACGCCGTGGCGCAGGGCCATGGCGATGGCATCCCCCGTGATGTGGGGGAAGTTGGTGGAGTTTTTATACAACCCACCGATGCCGCCGCAGGCCAGCACCACCGCCCCTGCCCCGATGGCTCGCGGTTCGCCGTCCGGGCCGACAGCAATGACACCGCCGCAGGCCGAGGCATCGGCGAAGAAATCCAGCAGAGTCGTATGCTCGCGCAGTTCGATGTTCTCGCAGCGCAGGACCTCGTTCAGCAGGGTCTGGGTGATCTCGTGGCCGGTAATATCCTCATGGAACAGAATGCGCGGGCGGGAGTGCGCTCCCTCCCGGGTAAAGCGCAGAGCCCCGTGGTCATCCCGCGCAAAGCGGACGCCGCGGCGCACCAGATCCCGGATGATCGAGTTGGAGGAACGAATCATCAGGTCTACTGTGGCGGGGTTGTTCTCGTAATGGCCTGCCCGCATCGTATCATCAAAAAAGGGGCGGTAGTCTGCCTCGCCATGCTGCATACAAATGCCGCCCTGCGCAAGGAAGGAGTCGCTCTCGTCCGCTTTCTGCTTTGTAAGCAGAAGAATGCGGTACCGCGCAGGCAGATTCAGGGCGCAGTAAAGGCCCGCAGCGCCGGTGCCGACGATGACTACGTCAAAATAGTCATCCATATTAGCCATTTTCATGTGGTTTCCTCGGTTTCTTCTGTAATTCCAACTTTGACAGTATAGCACCGTTCATTACACGTGTCAAGACACATGTAATGATATATAGTGACACCCCGCCATGCGCAATAAACTTCGGCATAAAAAACAACAGGAGCACCGCTGTACATTCAGACTGTCGAAAAAGATGCGTTCACCCCTTGGCCCCCTCTGCGAGGGGGCTCCGCCCGCAGGCGGTGGGGGAGAGAACTGTGCGGTAGCCCGAAATATTTCGGGCTACCGCAAGGTTCTCTCCCTCGCAGATGGAGGTTTTTCGACACTGCTGTACATTGCAATGTTCCTGTTGTTTTTATTAGGTTGGCCGCTGCAAAGCGTTACAAATCGTTCCGCTTCTCCGAGGCACAGCCGTCGTTTCCGGTCAGGCGGTGCGTCGTAAGAAAACTGTCCCGGAAAATATGTTGCCGCGGTAAGTTAACGGGCGACCAATGGTCGCCCCTACACACGTAATAAGGCAAAAATGCAATTTTTTGACGGTCTGATATACTATATAAGGTCTACTGCAACACACCGCAAAAGGCAGTCCGCCCCCTATAGTTCGCTAAAGTTACATTTAGCGAACTTGTGCATTTCTCTTTTACGGGAGGCTTTTGCTTCCCGATGCCCCCTGCTCCCGTCATCTCGTTCTCCCTGCCGATGACTTTTATTTCCGCTTTACATGGGCAGCGCAACGGTAAATACGGTTCCTGCCCCTTCTGCCGGCTCATCCTGTACTGTACCGCCGTGCAGTGCTGCAATTTCCCGCACCAACGCCAACCCCAGTCCTGCGCCGCCCATTTCGCGGCTTCTGGATTTGTCCACACGGAAAAACGGTTCAAAGATGCTGGTCCTGTATTCATCGGGAATACCGCAGCCGGTATCTGCAACGCGCAGTATTGCTTTGCCGTTTGACCGGCTGATCGTAATCTGCACAGAACCGCCCGGCTGATTATACTTGATTGCATTTTCCACAAGGTTGAACAGCATACGGTAAATCAGGGCATCGCTTCCGATAATATGAATATCCTCACATTCCTGATGCAAGGTGATCTGCTTTTTCTGGGCCAGCGGCGTCAGATCCGTCACAATTTCATCTGCCAGCGGCGCAAGCTCAATGCAGTCATCCCGCGGAACGGCCTGCAAATTGCTCATTTCCAGCAGGGTCCGTACAAGCGCCGATAAACGGGCTATCTGCTCTGTCTGAAAGTGTACCAGCTCAGCGGTTTCCGCGTCCGTATTCATGTGATCTTCGGCGAAGATTTCCAGTTTTGCCTGCATGATGGCCAGCGGTGTTTTCAGCTCATGGGCTGCATTCCCGGCAAACTGTCGCTGTAGGTCAAAGGAATGGGCCAGGCGATCCAGCATTTGATTGACAGATTGACTTAGCTGCCGAAATTCCGCAACGGTATTTTCTTCCAGCCGTACATCAACCAGATTATCCTGATCGACCTTCTCGGCCTGCTGTGCCAGCTCTTTCAGTGGTTCCAGCGCTTTGCCGCTGATAAAATAAGCAATCGCTGCGCTGAACAGCGTCACCACTGCCGTAATGCACCACCCTTTGCGGCCAAAAATCGTCTTTGTATCGTAAACCTCTTGCGAGAATTGCACCAGAAAGTCTGACATCTGATCTTCGGGGATCTCTATGGTCAGATCCTCCCCGCCGTCCTGTTGATATTGTAAAACGTACCCGTTCAGATTGTCCATACCGGAGGCGCCGGAGCGATACAGCAACAAGTTCAGGCAGATGCAGGCACCCGCAATCAGTAATGCCGTCATAAGTGTGATGCGCCATTGCAAAGATAATCGCTTCATTGCTCGCTCTCCCCCACTTCATAGCCTTCTCCGATGCGGTTTCGGATAGGATCATACCCCAGTGCCGCGCGCAGCTTTTTGCGCAGCGCCGAGATATGCACCCGAATCGAGTTGCTGAACGCATCTACGCGTCCGTCCCAGACATGTTCCATCAATTCCTCCTGACTGACAGGGCGTCCCTGATGCAGAAGCAGATATTCCAGAACACTGCTTTCCTTGCGGGTCAGTGGAACAGGTTGACCGTCCACCATAGCCACCCAGCTCTTGGTATCAAAGCTCAGTCTGCCGCATCGCAGGCAAACATTGCGCTGAATAAACTGCCGCCGTGTCAGGCTGCGGACGCGGGCTTCCAGTTCGGCCAAATGGAACGGCTTGGCCAGATAATCATTGGCGCCGGCGTCCAGGCCTTCCACCTTGTCCGCAATTTCACTGCGGGCCGACAGAATCAGAACCGGCGTTTCCAAATCGGTCTTTCGCAGTGTGCGCAGAACTGTCATTCCATCCACTCGGGGCAGGTTCAGATCCAGCAAAACAAGGTCATACCGCTCTGCCGCCAGCATTTCCAGCGCGGTTTCCCCATCACCGCAGTCATCTGTTTCATACCCTGCACGGTGCAGCTTTCTGGCAACGCTTTCCCGCAGGGACGGCTCATCCTCAACCAGCAGCAAACGCATAATAAACACTCCTTATATAAACTGTGTTTCTGTTTACTACCATTATAACAGCTTTTGCTAAAATCTGCGTTAATTTTTTCTTAGCAGAAAATTTATACCCGTTGTGCTATACTGATCTCATCAAGACAAAAAGGAGGATCGAAATGTTGAGCAAAAAGGCAATCGTTCAGGTGCTTTTTCTGCTGGCTGCCGTTATGATGATCGGTTACGGGGCATGGCGCGGTGAGGCGGGCACTGTCTTTACGAAAGCAATTCGATTATGTATGGAGTGTGTTGGCATTGGATAAGAATCATTCGCATTTTCTGGCCCGTTTCCGGGGACTGATCCAGGCAGGTGCAGCACTGCTGACAAACATCCATCTGCCGAATTTTCTCAAAGGAACGCTTTATCAGGGCAAGGGGAAATACCTCTGCGTTCCGGGCCTGAACTGTTACTCCTGCCCCGGCGCTGCGGGGGCCTGCCCTATCGGGGCCTTTCAGGCTGTGGTCGGGTCGTCAAAGTTTCGGTTTTCCTATTATGTTACCGGCATTTTGATTCTGCTGGGTGTGCTGCTGGGGCGCTTTATCTGCGGTTTTCTCTGCCCGTTCGGCTGGCTGCAGGAGCTTTTGCATAAGATTCCCTCTCCCAAGCTGTCAACCAGACGCCTGAAACCGCTGCGCTATATCAAATATGCGGTACTGCTGATCATGGTCGTACTGCTTCCGGCTGTTATTGTCAACACATCCGGCATGGGGGATCCGTTCTTCTGCAAGTACCTGTGTCCGCAGGGCGTACTGGAGGGCGCAATTCCGCTTTCTCTTACAAACGCGGGCATACGAGCTGCTTTGGGAAAGCTGTTCAGCTGGAAATTCTGCATTCTGCTGGCAGTTGTGGTAGGCAGCGTGGTTTTTTACCGCCCGTTCTGCAAATGGCTGTGCCCCTTGGGGGCGGTCTATGCACTTATGAATCATGTATCCCTGTTTCAGATGCGCGTTGACCGCGATACATGTGTTTCCTGCGGTGCCTGCGCAAGAGCGTGCCCGATGGATGTGGATATTACCAAAACACCAAACCACGCGGAGTGTATCCGCTGCGGTAAGTGTATAAAGTCTTGTCCGACCAAAGCGATCTGCTATCAGTACGGTTTCGGCGACAAGTCAAAAACAGAAATCAAGGAGAATTGACAATGAAACGTTTTTTTGCATGGATCACAGCCCTTCTGATGCTGCTCTCCCTCGCTGCTTGCAGCAGCACACAGACAAGCACTGCGGCATCTTCCCAGCAAGCATCTACTTCTGAGACGGGCAAGTCTGAAAATGAGCTTATCGCAGAGGAAAACGATATTCTGGCGGCAAATAACGCCCTGTGGGAAAAGGTTTTTGCCTCCATGGACAAGAATGTTACCGACACCACACTAAGCAGCAATTACGGTGATATTCTTATGAATGCGTTGGATCATGCGAAGGACCAGTTCACCGATGAAGAATATGCTGCTTTAAAGGCCGATGCGGACAAAATCCGTGAGATCGAAGCACAGATCGCAGCACTGCCGCAGGATGAAGCTGCCAGCCAGTCTATGACGCAGACGGCCAGCACATTCCCGCAGTTTGAAGGAAAGGATTTGGACGGCAACAGCGTAAGCAGCAGTCTTTTTGCCGATAATGCGTTCACCGTTGTAAATTTCTGGTTCAGCGGCTGCAAGCCCTGCGTGGACGAGATGGACGACCTTAACGCACTGAATCAGCGCATTCAAGAGCAGGGCGGCGAGGTGATCGGTATCAACACAGAAACCCTTGATGGCAACGCGGACAACATTGCCGCTGCCAGACAGATTCTGGAACAGGCCGGGGCTGCATTCCGCAACATCTATTTTGACTCTGCCAGTGATGCCGGTAAGTTCGCCCTCGGCATTATGGCCTTCCCCACCACCTGCGTTGTGGATCGTCAGGGCAACATCGTCGGGGAACCGATTATGGGCGGTATTGATAACGAGGATAACGCTGCCGCACTGCAAAAGCTGATCGATGAGGCTCTTGCGCAGTCGCAGCAGTAAATAAGAAAATAGCTTACAAACTCGCAGCAGTCATGGATACGAAAGTACCCTTTGGCTGCTGCGAGTTTGTATTTTGCTGCGCCGCCGTATGGCGGTCTATGTCCCCTGCTCCAGGGCTTACTGCCCGGTTTGCTTTCCCTCTATAGCATATATTTTGTCTTTTCGATTGTATATCAGCATTTTATACTTGACAAAGTCAAGCGTATGGACTATACTCTTTTACGAAAGGAGATGCTGCATCCACCATGTATCAAAGGACCCTATCCTACTATATCGCCATGCTGTACCGCAGCTTTGCGGATTTCACAAGCGACAAGCTGCAGGAAGTCGGACTAAATTTCGGGCTTTTGTTTTTTATTGTATATATCGGAAAAAAGCCGAACTGTACGCCTTCGGAATTGACAAAAGCATTGTCTCTTGACTGGGGGCACAGTCAACGGTGCATCAATCGTCTTACTGACGATGGCTTTATTACCAAGGAAAAATCAGGGCGTCACTATCTGCTCAACCTGACAGAACGCGGGCAGGAGGCTTTTGAAGCCGCCCACCGGATATTCTTTGACTGGGACGACAGATTTATGACGAATCTGACTGCGAAAGAAAAGGAACAGCTGCTTGCCTTATTGGAAAAAGCAACAGAAAGGATACCGCACCATGTACGAAACGATTAACAGCCCCATCAATTACGGCGGTCTGGAATTGAAAAACCGTATCATCTTTGCTCCTACCACTTTTGGCCTTGCGGAGGACGAATACTTTGAAAAGATCCGCAAGATCGCCGCAGGCGGCTGCGCCATG
>ENA-OQLI01000177-OQLI01000177.1-human-gut-metagenome-genome-assembly--contig:-NODE-177-length-96311-cov-8.872983_pt1 | contig 96311 bp, 77 predicted proteins | sample MGYA00242805_ERZ504812 | MGnify/ENA primary metagenome ERZ504812 (study PRJEB26092, sample SAMD00036430) | human gut metagenome | host: Homo sapiens | study: EMG produced TPA metagenomics assembly of... | reverse complement strand
AGCGGCAATAAGCCCCCGTCCAGCATTTCCCAAACATATAGCACTCGCAATCCAGCGGCAGGCAGCCGCAGTCCCGGTCATAGTTGGCACACCATTTTGACACCAGCCTGCGGATTGCCGCTTTTTCCGTCCGGGTCAGTTCTCGGCCCACAGCATCACCTCCCGTTGCCCGGTGGTTTGAGCTGCTCCCGGTAGCAGAACACGCAGCCGATCCCGCGCCAGTAAGGGCAGCCGTCACAATGGGAGCCCTTCGGCGGCAGGCTGGGCGGCACACCCTTAAAGTAGCTTTTTTCTTTCATAAATCCCTCATAGGGGTTGTTGGTAAATCTCATTCATTATCCTCGCTTTCGGTATCGTCCTCGTCCCAAGGCGGCCCATCGTCCTCGGAATCGTCATAATCAGCCAGTTCCTCACTGTAATCCTCTTCGGGTACAGCAGCTTTTTCATGCTTCGGGCGGTAGATTTTGAAGTACCAGCCTGCACCGCCGCCCAGAACAGCCACTGCCAAGATCAGCAGAAAGCTGATCCTCGCCCATAACGTACACAGGTACATGGGACAAATCAAAATTTTCCAACGTGACCGTACAGATGTAATAATCGTAAGGCACCTGATAGGTGTCCGTATGGGAGTTGCCGTCCTCGTCCGTCCATGTGTCGGTTTCCGTGCGATACCGGGTTTCCACCACCACATCCTCGGTCAAAATGTACTGGCGGTCAAAGAGCATTTGCAGCGTTCCCTGTACCTCGCCTATTGTCCATTGTCCCTCATGGAGCGCACACAAAAGAGAAAGAAGCACATAGGGATCATGTTCGATTTCGTCCAGATCGAAGTGGTATTCGTCATAGTCATGGGTGCTTTCATAGGTGTCCAGATAATGCTGCAAATCATCTTCCAGCGCACAGTAGGCAGCTTCGGCGGCCAGCATATCCCGATCCTCGCAAGGATAAAGAAAGGGTGAAGTTTGTGGACCACAAGAGCCATCTGGCTCTTGTGGCATTTTTCTTGGAGATGCTTCTTTTGCCCCAAATACCTTGCATTGCAAAAATTTCCATTCCAAAATCGTTTCCTAAATAAATGGGCTTATATGAATGAAAGGGAGACGAAGAGCATGGAAAGATACGGAGAAGCGGTTTTCGCGACGGAATATCTTTGCAAGGAATACCGACATACGGTGGCGTTGCGGGATGTGAGCATCACAATCCCGCGCGGGCAGATCTACGGTCTGACCGGAGAAAACGGCGCGGGGAAAACCACCCTGCTGCGAATTCTATGCGGTCTGACTCGCCCCACACGGGGCAGACTGCTACTATTTGGTGCGGCAGATGCTGCCCGACAGTCAGAAATGCGGCGTCGGATGGGGTGCCTTGTGGACGGCCCTGCCTTGTACGCGGATCTGACCGCATGGCAAAACCTGAAAGTGCAGTGCCTGCAGCGAGGGTTAAATGAGGCGGATATTGCTCCCACCCTGCAACTGGTGGGTCTGAAAGACACTGGCAGCAAACCTGCCGGAAAATTCTCGCTGGGGATGCGCCAACGGCTGGGGCTGGCGGTTGCTCTCTTAGGGAAACCGGAATTTCTGGTACTGGACGAACCGCTCAATGGACTGGACCCGATGGGGATACAGGAACTGCGACATCTTCTGGAAAAACTGAACCGGGAACAGGGAATGACGATTCTGCTGTCCAGTCATATCCTCAGCGAGTTGCACCAGCTTGCGACAAGTTACGGTATTTTACATAATGGGCAGATGCTGGAACAACTGACGGCAGAAGAACTGGACGCCCGCTGCAGCAAGTATCTGTTAGTCCGTACCGACAATGACCGACGGGCGGTAGACATCCTCCGCAAGATGTTTCCGGAAGCTATCTGTCAGGCAACAGTGGAGGGGCTGCGCTTGTTCCCGGTAGGAAACGAGGCAGCAGCGACAGCTTCCGGTGTGCTAATGGAGAATGGCTTGCACGTGCAGGAACTGGCAGTGCGCAGCGAAGGGCTGGAGGCATATTTCACGGCCTTGGTGGGAGGTGACAGCCATGCCGATGCAGGCTAAAGCGGAAGGAGTCAAACTGTTCCATGCAAAAGCACAGCTATGGGCTTTGCTGGGGTTTGTTCTGGTGCTGCTGTGGTTTGCCAACAGTGGGACCATGTATTTTATGGTGGCGGGTGATCTTCTGAACCCGCTTAACTCCATCGGATTTTTCAAGGATGTGGCGATGGGAAGTGGGCGGTCCGGCTTGCAGCTGGTGCGCAGCTCTCAGAGCCTGACAGTGTTCAGCTGGCTGATCCCCGTAAATCTGTGTGTGGCGCAATTCGCGTCGGAGCGCCGGGCACGCACCGATGAATTGTTCGTCAGTCATGGAGGACGGTTGTCCACTCTATACCGCGCCAAATTCGGGGTGGTCTGCGGTTTCTGCCTGCTTTTGCAGCTGGCCTTTTACGGAATCTGCATTACCATCACAGCCATCCAGATGGGAATTGCGCCCGCGCTCGGAACAGTTCTGTTGTTCTGCGCAGTATCGGCGGGAAATCTTCTGGTGCTGGGGGCTTTCCTGACATTGGCGTCGGTTCTTACACTCTGGATGAAAAACCATGCTGCTGCGGCACTGGTGACCAGTATTCTGCCGTTGGCAGGAGTGCTGCTTTATCAGGTACAGTATGAAGATTTTTCTACTCAGCCTCTTCTGATACAACTGGCGGCTAAGGCTATGCCCACCTATTACTGGTCCCGGCTGTGTGCTTTGAACATCACGCCGCAGTTTTGTGTCGAATTGGTAGCTTGGGTGATTGTGGCCCTTGCTGTGGCTGCAGGGCTGGGATGGGTGGCACTTCACCGTCCGGATGCCGGAAAGCAGCGCAGTGCCAGAAAGGCGCACGCAGTCCTGCGGCGTAGGGAAAAATCTGCCGCTCGACAGGGAATGCACCGGGCCAGCACTTTCTCCGCAGCTTTGTATGCCCTTCGCTGCACTCGCCTGCCGGGAATGCTGGCTCTGTTCGGCCTGCTGTGCATGGCGTTTGCTCTGGAAGTTAGTGAATCCCGCATTGTGGACGCTACTTGGGCAGACGGCAGGCGGGTAGGCATTTTTCCCGGCGGTTCGTTGCCAGTGGGAAGCGCGGCGGATGCTGCTCTCGGCACGGTGCTGTCAGTGGGCATCCTTGCGTGGATTGCAGTCATTCTCGTGGCGGTGATGGCATTCCACCAGAACAAAACAGCGGGCGCTGCCCGGTTGGCGGTCACCTATGGCGTAAGCCGGGTCCGATATATGGTTGGCAGTTTTGCGGCGGAAACGATTATGCTCCAAGGGTGGTACATGGTGTTGTATTTCCTGCTGTCGGTTGTCACGGGATCCCTCTCCCAGCCGGGACGCACGGCGTTTTTCTGGATGCAGAGCGCCTGGATTTTGCAGGCAAGCTATGCGACGGTTTGGCTGGTATGCCGACTTTGCGGCAGTGAATTGGCGGGGGCTACTTTCTGCTTTGTGGTGACTCTGGCTGGAGTCATTGTGAGCGTTTCTGCCCCGGATCCGGCGACAGTTTCTCCCTTGTCCGCACTATTGTTTTATGCAACACCTATGCCCTATTGGCTGGCTCTGGGCGGGGGGCATTCGATTCCTTGGCAGGCTGTTGGTTATGGCGCAGGTGTTACCGCCTTGTGCTTGGCGGCAGCGCTGGCTATCACGACAGTGAGAGATGTGGAGTAAAAAGTAGCTTCTGTGTATAGCGGAACAAAATACTTGCGAAAAACCTCTAATTCGATTATACTTGAATTAACGAATTTTGCAGGAGGTCTTTCCATGGATATATCCGTAGGCACCCGGCTGCGCGTGCTGCGCAAGGACGCGGGGCTGACCCAGGCCCAGCTGGCGGCACTGGCCGACACCAATCAGGCTGCCATCAACCGCTACGAAACTGACCGGGCGGCAGCGCCTTACCGTATCCTGGTCTGGTATGCCACCTATTTTAATGTGTCCTTGGACTATATCTTCGGTCTGTGCGAGGACCCCCGCGGGCGGTATGTCTGCGTTACGCCAGAGGGAGCGCAGGAAGTGGTGCAGTGCAAACCGGATTGGAGTGAGTTTGTGGAGGCTTGCTTCACGCCGGGCAGCGAGCTGAACCGCCGCCTGAAACAGATGATTCTCAATATGGGAGAAGAGGAGAAGCACAAGTAAGGAGGTGCACGCCATGAATGCCGTGATCTATGCCCGTTACAGCAGCGACAAGCAGCGGGAGGAATCCATCGAAGACCAGCTGCGGGAATGCAAGGAGTATGCCGACCAGAACGGCATCACTGTGGTGCGGACCTACATTGACAGGACACTGTCCGCCAAGACCGACAGCCGCCCGCAGTTCCAGCAGAAGCCACACGGGCACAGTCCACTGTTACTATATCAGAAATTTTCAATGGATTTGTGATGCACATGATTTTTCCTATTGTTCGATTATATGTCTAATTCTTAGGGGCAATTCTGCACTTTCATCCAAAACGATGTGCAACAGCCCCTCTTTTATAATGATTGCCGCTTTGTGTGAGTGCTTTCATTTGCCGCTGACTTCAACCCAAGTCAGCGGCTCTTTTTGTTTTGTAGGAGAGTAGGGGAGAAAATCATCCCTCCCGGAGATGCAACAACAGCCGCAAACGGCTCGGGCGGGTCATTCTTGTTGCCATGCACCGCGGCAATATGCTATACTAAAGAAAAAACAGAAGGGGAGGCACTGCGGATGACCCGCATTGCAATCGTAGAGGATGAGGCCGCCGTCCGGGAGCAGCTGGCGGGGTATGTGCAGCGCTACACGCGGCAGTATGGCACCCAGTTTGAGGTGACAATGTTCACCGACGGCGTCGAAATCCTTGAGGACTACCGCCCGGTCTACGACATAATTTTTCTTGACGTAGAGATGCAGCATCTGGACGGCATGGAGACTGCCCGCCGTATCCGCGAGCTGGACAGCGATGTGCTGCTGATTTTTATTACGAACATGGCGCAGTATGCCATCAAGGGGTACGCCGTCGGTGCGTTGGACTACGTGCTCAAGCCTGTGCCGTACTTTGCGTTCTCGCAGCAGCTGCAAAAGGCTGTGAACCAGCTGGCCAAGCGGACGAGGCATTATCTGGCTGTGCCGGTGGACGGCGGCATGCGCCGATTGGACGCTGCTACGATCTATTATATCGAGAGTGAGGGCCACCGCGTCCATTTTTACACCGAGGACGGCGACTTCTCCGCACCCGGCGCGCTGAAGGCGCTGGAGGAAAAGCTGGCGGGCCGTCTGTTTGCGCGGTGTAACAGCGGCTATCTTGTGAATCTTGCGCAGGTGTCGGGCGTGCAGCAGAACACGGTGCAGGTCGGCCCGCATGAGCTGCAGATCAGCCGCCCCAAGCGCAGGGCGTTTCTGGCCGCGCTGGCGGACTACATCGGGGGTGAGGGCGCATGATGACGCTGCCGGACATCCCGCGGCTGTACACGGCGCTGGCAGAGATTCTTGCCGTGCTGGTCTACGCGCAGGCCGCGCCGCCCCGCGCTGCAAAGCCTGTGACCTATGCTGCCACGGCGGGGTGGGCCGCGGTGCTGGGCGTGTTTTTGCAGCTTACCGGCAGTGTGCCGCTGGCGTGGTGGCTGCCCTGCATGGTCGCGGCCATCGCGTGGCTGTACCTGTATCTGTGGGGCACGCGGGAGATGAATTTACTGGAAGCCGGCTACAGCTGCGCCCGCGCGTTCATTCTGGCGGAGCTGGCCGCCAGCGTGGAGTGGCAGCTCCACTGCGTACTCTGGCCGCAGCAGCGGGCGACAGCACCGCTTTCGGTACTGCTGCTGGCGGCGGTCTACACGACGGTCTACGGCTTTTTGTATTGGGTTGAGCGCCGCCACGCTGCGCCCACGCGGCTGACCATTACCGCGGCGGCGATGCTGATGGCTGTCGTCATGGCGGTCACGGCGTTTGCGGTCAGCAATCTGAGCTTTATCTCCGACAACGGTGTCACGATGAGCGTGATGAGCATTTTCTACATCCGTACGCTGGTGGATATTGCCGGTGTGCTGATTTTGAGCGTCCAGCACGAGCAGCTGCGAGAGGCCGCACTGAACAGCGAGCTGACGGCCATGGACAATGTCCTGCGCCGCCAGTATGAGCAGTACAGGCAGAGCAAAGAGAACATCCGCCTGATTAACCGCCGCTACCATGAGCTGAAAATGCAGATTGCGGCCATTCGTGCCGAGCGCGACAAGGTCAAGCAGGACGCCGCACTGGCCGAGATGGAAGGCGACATCCACCGCTATGAGGCCGAGAACAAGACCGGCAACCCGGTGCTGGACACCCTGCTTACCGCCAAAAGTATGTACTGCCAGCAGCACGGCATCAACCTGACCTGCGTGGCAGACGGCACGCTGCTGAATTTTTTGACAACGGGGGAGATATGCACCATCGTCGGCACGGCGCTGGACAATGCCACCGAGAGTGTGCTGACCGAGCCAGACCCCGAGAAGCGGCTGATCCGGGCCGCCATCTACGCGCAGAACGGCTTTGTGATGCTGCGGTTTGAGAACTACTGCGCTGATCCCGTGGAGCTTGGCCCGGACGGCCTGCCCGCCCGCAGCAGTCACGGCGGCTACGATTTGAAGAGCGTCCGCGCTGCCGCCGAGGCCCACGGCGGCACGCTGACCCTGCACTGGGAGAATGAGTGGTTCACGGTGCGGATTTTGCTGCCGCAGAAGTAGTAAGGATCGCGGCAGCGGAAACTACCCGCGGGCGGATATGGAATCCGCCCCTACAATGTAGGAAGCGATGCTCGTCATCGACCCGGGAGCCTTGCGGCGGCTGCCATGCTCACCCCTGTAGCGGCGTCAACCTTCCCCCACAAGGGAAGGCTTTTTTACTATGTCGCAATTTGCACAAAGAAGGCGCGGCTGTACTTGTACAAAATCACAACAAAATTTGCCCGGTCAAGCGGCAAAACTGCAAAGTATGCTTCAAAAACGGCAGCTTGTGCGAAAAATACGCCTATCGTGCCGCAATCTGCTACAATAGAATCAACGCAAAAGCATGGGCCCGCTTTTGACAGGTTTTATACCGTTTGAAGAGGAGAAAAAGCAAATGACAAAGCAACCCAAAGTCCGCAAGCCGCATCCCGTGTTGCATGGGATCGGGCTGGTACTGTCCGCGATCTTGTTGGTCGCAGTGCTGGCAGGCACCTATGTGCTGTCCATGATGGCTACCATCATCGACAGCTTTATCGGTGCACCCAGCGGCAACTATTCCGAGGCCGAGATCGCAGACACTAAGCTGAAGGCCGAGGCCCTCGCCGCAGAGGTTGAGGCCGAGGGCACGGTTCTGGTGCAGAATAACGACAACACGCTGCCCTTGAGCGCCGACACCAAAAAGGTCAACGTGTTCGGCTGGGCCTCCACCGCCTGGCTGGGCGGCGGCTCCGGCTCCGGCGGCGTGAACGCCGTCAACACCGATCTGCTGGCCGCCCTGACCGCTTACGGCATTGAGTACAACACCGAGCTGACCGATATGTACAAGGACTTCCAGCCCGGGCGTGAATACGCCAAAACGCTGAGGAGCCGTCCCGAGCAATCCGGCCGCCTGTACGAGCCTGACATCAGCAACACCACCTACTACACCCAGTCGATGCTCGACAACGCCAAGAGCTTTTCTGATACCGCCGTGGTCGTTATCGGCCGTCTGGGAGGCGAGAGCAACGACGCCACCAAGCAGCAGTACAAGCGCACTGAAAAAGGTGGCGACATTGTGGTGGACGACACCCGCACAATGCTGGAGCTGACCACTGAGGAAGAAAATCTGCTGACCTACGTCGGTGCCAACTACAAAAACGTGGCCGTACTGGTCAACTCCACCAACGTGATGGAGTTGGGTCAGCTGGAAACCATCCCCGGCGTGGACGCCTGCCTGATTGCCGGGCTGTCCGGCTCGGAGGCTGCCTCGGTCATCCCCGCAGTGCTGTGGGGCGAAAAAGAACCCAGCGGTCGCACCGCCGACACTTGGGCGTATGATCTGACCACAGCCGCCAGTTATGCCAACGCCGGTATGGAGGGCGTGGGCGCTTACGCCGATGCCGAGGGTCTGTACCCGGCGGACGGCACCGTCAGCGGCAACCTCGATACCTACGATGCCTATGAGCAGGTTTCCTATGTAGATTACGCCGAGGGCATTTACATCGGCTACAAATGGTACGAGACCGCTGACGCCGAGGGCTACTGGGACGGCGTTTCCAACGAGCACGGCACCGGCTATGACGCCGTTGTGCAGTATCCCTTCGGCTACGGCCTGAGCTACACCAGCTTTGATTGGAAGGTGACCGATGCCTCCGCCAACGGTGCCACCCTGACGAAGGACGGCGATGTGACCGTGAAGGTCACCGTCACCAACACCGGCGACCGCGCCGGCAAGGATGTTGTGCAGCTCTACTACACCGCACCCTATATTGCAGGCGAGATTGAAAAGTCCAGCGTGGAGCTGGGCGCGTTCGCCAAGACGAAGGAGTTGCAGCCCGGCGAGAGCGAGGAGGTTGCCCTGACCGTTCCTGTCTCCGATATGGCCAGCTATGACGCCTATGACGCCAACCACAACGGTTTTACCGGCTATGAGCTGGACGCAGGCGATTACATCTTTACCGTGCGCCACGATGCCCACGATGTGGACGATGACGCCGCCGCAACCATTACCTGTAACCTGCCTGCCAACGTCCAGTATGCCGAGGACACCGTCACCGGCAACCCGGTTTCCAACAAGTTCACCGGCAGCGATGCTATTGACGGCGTCAGCTTGGACGGCAGCGACTCCAACCAGAACATCACCTACATGACCCGCGCTGACTTTGCGGGCACCTTCCCCAAGACCAACACCCCCAGCCGCGCTATGACCGACAATGTCAAGGCGCTGAACCTCTACACCGCCGACATGGCGAACGGCTACATCAATGAGGCTGATGAGGCCATCACCACCGGTGCCAAGAACGGCCTGAAGATCGAGGATAACGGAAAGACCACCGAGCTGGGCTACCAGCTGGGCGCTGACTTCAACGACCCGCAGTGGGATGCCCTGCTGGATCAGTTGACCGTAGATGAGATGGAAAACCTGTTCATTAACGCTTACGCCGGCTTGGCAGAGCTTAAGAGCGTCGGCAAGGTGCGCAGCAAGGATGCTGACGGCCCCGCCCAGATTGGCGGCTTTACCGGTATGGGGGCCGGAACCGGCTTCCCCAGCTCCAGCACGCTGGCCCAGACATGGAACGCCGATCTTGCCCTGCAGGAGGGCCGCACCATCGGCACGCAGGCCCTGCAGAACGGCTACACCGGCTGGTATGCCCCCGCCACCAACATGCACCGCAGCCCCTTCAATGGCCGTAACTATGAGTATTATTCCGAGGACAGCCTGCTGTCCGGCGTCATCTGCGGCAACACTGTGACCGGCGCAAACCAGGCGGGCGTCTACACCTATGTCAAACACTTTATCTGCAACGACGGCGAGAGCGGCATCTACCGTGATTCTGTCTACACGTGGATGACCGAGCAGGCTCTGCGTGAGATCTATCTGCGTCCCTTCCAGATGCTGGTCGAGGACTATGACGCTGTCGGCCTGATGAGCAGCTACAACCGTATCGGCGCAGTCTGGGCAGGCGGCAGCGAGGCGCTGCTGACCGGCATCCTGCGTGACGAGTGGGGCTTTGACGGCGCTGTGATTACCGACTACTGCGACCATCACAGCTATATGAACGGCGACCAAGCCCTGCGCGCAGGCGGCAGCCTGTGGATGGCTGGCTTCATCGGCGGCAAGATGGCCTTTGAGACCGGCTCCAACAGCTATCTGCAGGCCCTGCGCCGCGCTGCAAAGCAGACACTGTATATGTATCTGCACGTCCGTGTGACCAACCGCGACTATGCCGAGAGCATCGGCGATACCGCCGCGCTGCGCCACGACTTTAAGCCCGCTGTGCTCGGCTGGCGTCACCTTGTTGCGCTGATCGACCTTGTTGCCGTGGCACTGTTTGCACTGGCGATCCGCGGCATTGTCCGTGATGTCAAGCTGTACAAGGCCGCCAAGGCCGCGAGAGCCGAAAACAAGAACGCATAAAAATACCCCCCGCAATACCGCACAATGCAAGCGCATGACCGTGACTTGAAATTGCGCGGTATTGCCTTATAAAAAAGGAGTGCGTCCCCCTTGAAAAACGCTGAAATCATCGCAAAACTGAATCTGGAACAAAAATGCGCGCTGCTTTCGGGCGCGGGCACCTTCACCACGCGTGGCTGCCCCAAGGCGGGCGTGCCGTCCATCACCCTGTCGGACGGGCCGAACGGCGTGCGCAAGCAGGCCGGGACGGCGGACCATCTGGGCCTGAACCCCAGCGTGCCGGCGACCTGCTTCCCGACTGCGGCCACCGTGGCCTGCAGCTGGGACCCCGCACTGGGCGAGGAGATCGGCCGCGCCATGGGCGAGGAGGCCGCCGCGCAGGAGGTATCCGTCCTGCTGGGGCCGGGCCTCAACACCAAGCGCAGCCCGCTGTGCGGGCGCAACTTCGAGTATTTCTCGGAGGACCCGTACCTCTCCGGCAAGCTGGCCGCGGCCTACGTGCGCGGCATCCAGTCCAACGGCATCGCTGCCTGCCCCAAGCACTTCGCCGTCAACAGCCAGGAGCTGCGCCGCATGGCGTCGGACTCCGTCGTCGACGAGCGAACCCTGCGAGAGCTCTACCTGACCGGCTTTGAAATTGTCGTCAAAGAGGCGCACCCCAAGACCATCATGTCCAGCTACAACCTCGTCAACGGTACCTACGCCAACGAGAACGCCCACCTTTTGCAGGACATCCTGCGCAGGGACTGGGGCTTCGACGGCGCTGTCGTGACCGACTGGGGCGGCAGCAATGACCACGCGCTGGGCGTAAAGAACGGTTCTACGCTGGAAATGCCAGCCCCCGGCGGAGACGCCGTGCGCGAGCTGCTGAAGGCTGTCGAGACCGGTAAAATTTCCGAATCTGATGTGGACGCCCGCCTGGACGAGCTGCTGACGCTGGTACTGGACACCCACGCCGCCGTGGAAAACCACAGCCTCAGCTTTGACGCCGACGCCCACCACGCGCTGGCCCGCCGCGCCGCTGCCGAGAGCGCCGTCCTGCTGAAAAACGACGGCGATCTGCTGCCACTGGCCGCAGGCGCAAGCGTGGCCGTCATCGGTGACTTTGCCGAGACGCCGCGTTACCAGGGCGCAGGTTCCAGCGCCGTCAACTCCATCAAGGTCGATACCTTCCTTGACTGCCTGAAAGACAGCGGCCTGCACAGCGTCGGCTTTGCCGCTGGCTTTGACCGCCAGGGCAAGCCGGACGATGCCAAAAAAGCCGAGGCCGTCGCGCTGGCGAAAAAGGCCGACACCGTGCTGCTCTGCTTAGGGTTGGACGAGATCAAGGAGAGCGAGGGTCTGGACCGCGCCGATATGAAGCTGGCTGACAACCAGATCAAGCTTTTGCAGGCCGTGCAGCAGGCCAACCCCAACACTGTCGTCATCGTCAGCGCGGGCGCGTCGCTGGAAACGCCGTGGCTGGCCCACTGCAGGGCACTCGTCTACGGAGCCCTCGGCGGCCAGGCCGGCGCGGGCGCAATGGTCGATGTGCTGACCGGCAAAATCAACCCGTCCGGCAAGCTGGCCGAGACCTGGGCCAACACCCACGCCGACACCCCCGCCAAGGACAACTTTGCAGGTGCGGGACGCACCGTGCAGTACCGTGAGGGGCTGTACGTCGGCTACCGCTACTACCAGACCGCGGGCGTGCCGGTGGCGTTCCCCTTCGGCTACGGCCTGAGCTACACGAACTTTGCCTACTCTGACCTGAAGGCAGACGCCCACAGCGTGACCCTGACCGTAAAGAACACCGGCAACCGTGCCGGTGCCGAGATTGTGCAGCTGTACATTGCCAAGCCGGACGCGAAGGTGTTCCGCCCCGCGCAGGAGCTGAAGGCCTTTGCCAAGGTGCAGCTGGCTGCAGGGGAGAGCAAGACCGTGACCCTGACGCTGGACGACAAGGCGTTCCGCTACTGGAACACCAAGACCGACAGCTGGGAAGTTGAGGGCGGCAGCTACGAAATCCGCGTGGGCGCTTCCTCCGCTGACATCCGCCTGACGGCTGTTGTGGAGGTGGCCGGCACCGAGGCCCCCAACCCCTACGCGGGCAAGAGCCTGCCCCACTACGAAAGCGGCAAGGTGCAGAGCGTACCCGATGCCGAGTGGGAGACCCTGATGGACTGCCTCATCCCGGAGGACAAGGTCCGCATCGACCGCAATATGACGCTGGGTGAGCTTAACCACAGCCGCAGCCCCATTTGCTGGCTGGTCTGGCTGGTACTGCACACCCTGCTGACGGCCAGCTACAAGAGAGGCAAGCCGGACCTGAACGTGATGTTCCAGTACAATATGCCGCTGCGCGCTCTGGCCAAGATGACCAACGGCGCCATCAGCATGGGCATGGTGGACGGCATCGTGATGGAGGCCAAGGGCTTCTGGATTATCGGCCTGTGCCGTGTCATTGTGGAAGCGGTCAAGAACGTGATTCTCAACGTGCAGCTGGAAGGTCGGCTGCGCAACAGCTGAATAGGAGCAGACCATGCAGTTTTGGAATAGCTTTGCGGCCAAGCACCCGGCCGCTGCCAAGTGGGTGCGCGAGGGCGGTTTGTTCGTCATCGTATCCAACCTGATTACCGTATTCAAGTATCTGCTGCTGCAGTTCCTGCCTGCCGCGTTCAGCGGCCTGCCGGTGGTGGACTTCGGCTGGCCGGGCATCCCGGTGACGCTTTTCGGCGAGACCTTCCAGTGGAACATTCTGGGGTATGACTCCGCCCACGGCGGTCTGCCGTACTTCTGCGCGTATATGATCGCCATGGTCATCGGCGAGTGCATCAATTTCCCGATCCAGCGCAATTTTGTGTTCCGCAGCAAGGGAAACCTGGGCAGGCAGATCGCGTGGTACGTGCTGGCGTTCTGCATCATCACCTGCATCGTCAACTCCATCAACTGCATCTGGGTGGCGGTGGCAGGCCTGCTGGTGCCGGACTTCATCTACAACATCGGCACTACTGTGTTGAACGGCGGTATCTCGATGGTGATATTCTTCTTCGTCAACAAAATCATCTTCCCGGAAGGGGAGGCTAAGAAGGCATAAGAATAGCCGAGCAGCGTAAAAACTGCTCGGCTTTGTTGTTTGTTGGTTGCGTGGCTTCCCCCTCGGGGGAAGCTGTCAGCGGCCCCGACCGCTGACTGATGAGGGGCTGCGTTGCCGTTAGTACCCGTCAAAGGGCGCAGCCCCTCGGGGGAAGGCTTAGAAATTACAAATAATTCACCGCCAGGATCGCCGCGCCCAGCACGACCAGCACAACGCCTGTCGCGCGGTTCAGCGTGGCGGGCTCGGCCTTGTTCGCGAACTTGGCGGCAATGCGCGCCCAGAGCAGCGTGCTCAGCACACAGCAGATCAGGCAGAACAGATCCGGTACACCGCCAATCGCAAAATGGCTGACAGAACCGGTGAAGGCCGTGAATGCCATGATGAAAACGCTCGTTCCGACGGCGGTTTTTAGCTCATAGCCCAGCACGGAGGTCAAAAGCAGCAGCATCATCATGCCGCCGCCCGCGCCGATGAACCCGCAGATAAAGCCCACGCCCGCGCCGCAGAGCAGCGACTGCGCGAACCGCTTCTGTACGCTGACGGCGTTCATCGCGCTCTTGGTCGTCATCACGGGCCGCACGATGAACTTGACGCCCAGCAGCAGCGTCATGAACGTTGAGAAACCGCCCATCGTTGTGCCGGGCACGAGGCTGGCCACATAGCTGCCAACCAGCGTGAAGCAGAGCACCGACGCCATCATGACCGCGCCGTTTTTAATGTCCAGGTTGCCGTTTTTGCCGTAAGTGTAGGCAGAGATCGCACTCGCCAGCACGTCGCTGGCCAGCGCAATGCCCACGGCCATGTAGGGGTCCATCCCCAAAAAAGTGATGAGCATCGGGCTGATGACCGCCGCGGCGCTCATACCCGCAAAGCCTGTGCCCAGTCCCGCGCCGATGCCCGCAATAAAGCAGACTATGAATGCTACCAGATAGGTCATATTCTTACTCCTTGTTCAGCTCCCGCAGGAGGTTTGCATCCATGCGGCGCAGATAGTCCTGCAGCGTCTGCTGCTCCTGCGCCGTAAAGCCCGCAAACAGCGGCTCCAAGCTGCAGCGCTGGATGTCCGCCAGTACCGCGACCATCGGCAGGGCATCGGGCGCAAAGCCCAGCAGCCGCTGGCGGCGGTTGTCCGGCGCAGGGGAGACCGTCAGCACGCCGCGTGCGCGCAGCCGCTCCACCGCCGCCGATACATTGGATTTTGCCAGACCGCGGTAGCGGCAGATGTCGCTGGCCGTGCGGCAGTCTGGATTGTTGTGCAGAAACAGCAGGATGTCAATTTCCAGCTGATTCAGCCCGTACTGTACGGAAGCAGCCTCAAACCGCGCTGCATGGTACTTTTTGTAGTGCTGTACGTAGCTCAATATGGGCAGCAACTGCATCACTCCTTTGCAAGACACAAATAGAACAGTTCTAATTATAACCATCTGCACAGCAAATGTCAATACTGCCTGTTAAAAAGAAAACATCAGAGAGGTACAGCCGCGCCAGGCTATACCGGATACACCGAAAAAAGAGGATGCGGACGGATCCGCACCCTCTAAAATAAAAACAAACCCGAAACAATGCTTCACGAAGAAGATTGAGTTCGGATTTGCACAATATGGTGGACCTGGAGGGATTCGAACCCTTGACCTCTCGGATGCGAACCGAACGCTCTCCCAACAGTCTCGCTTTTGTGCACACCTTATGCACTACGAGAAAAGAAAAATCAACGTATATTCGTCCATATAAAATGACCTGCCATCCCAACGGCCTTTCTTGGTCGCAAGTATGGTTTCCAATCCGCTGATTTTCAAAAGGAAGCGATTTGGGATGTGATATGGTTGGCGGACAAGTGAGCTACAGGCCCTTGAGATGTAACTCACTTGGGGTTCAGATGTATCGCATCCCGATTCAAAAGAAAACACGATGTACCGTAAAAGCGCAACTTTCACTCGAAAAGAATGGAAGCTGCGCTTTTTGCCCATAAAATATTCATGGAAACATTGATGATCGACAAAATCAAAGATAAAGAGTGGTACCGTTTTATTTAGAGTGATATAATTTATTACTAAATTGCGAAATTGTGAGATCACCTTTTTGAAGACGATCAAAGTCTTGGGAGTAATTAGATTCTTTGCAGTGAGTGATAATTTCGCCGGAGAAATTCGCAATATTACGATATGGTAAAAGTGCAGTATTTATTTTGCGCAGTAGATAATCAAGGATTTCTCTTTTGAACTCCTTGAACTTTGCTGTACGCCATAAAAGGTAAAAATCATCCATAAACTGATTATGATTATTCCGACCGTACCAATAAATTTCTTTTGTATTCTTAAGTAACTGGTATTCTTCGCTTTGAGTATACTTCGTTAAATCAAACTTTAAGTTTTTATCCAAAATAATATTAGTGATTTCTGTAATATCACGCTTGTTGATTTTCTTTAAGGCTTTAGTGAAAATTTTACGAGAACAACCTATTTCATGTAAATCGAATGTGATGAGTCTGTCGTTTCTTATATTATATAGCTTGACATCATTTTGCTTTCTATGCGAAATAAAATAAGTGTTTTTTCTCCCCACAATCGAAACAATTGGATGAATTGGGACGAATGAAATTCCCATTATAATGTTATTGCAATCTGTCAATAAAACTATTTCTGCGAAAAATCTCCCATATTGAATGAGATTAGCTGTCATATGGGAAAGAAGATCGTCCATAATGTTTTCAAATTTCCAAGGCTGCTGAGAAGATAATATGCTTTTCAACGTATCACCTACTGGACTAATATCATAAAAGCATTGCCTATTTTTGTCTACTGAAAACTCAATAGAATAGCTTCTACAAAAATCATCCAAAAGCATTTGCGTATATAATCCAGATAAAACCTTTGAATTCTTATGAACTTCGAAATTCGGACTAATTTGAGAAGATTTAAAATTCTCTATCTCATGATTCATAGTTTTCGCTCCAACCCCAGCAACTTTTATATTTTTTCTCATCTGGAAGATAGTTGTTAACGGAGACGATCATAAAAACATCCTCTGGATTAGTTAAGTCTACATGGTGATTCATTATGGTTATTCCCCTATAACTTTGTAAAATTTTACTTGCCGTCTTTAATCTTTCGCTAAAATGATCATAAGTAACCTCGAAACTTGGACTGCTGGACATCACATGAGCTATTCGCTGTTTCCAATTTGTTTGAAGAGTATCACGATTTCCAATACCGACAATGTCATGTTGACGAAATTGAAGTTGTTGTGCGATGACCGACAAAATCGATAGATTCTTCGAGTCCTTTTTGATAAACTCCTTTAAAGTTGTATCGATTGAGTCTTTCCAACAAGATGCCCCGTTAAATTCACCCCAAATAATAGCAAGCCCACTAATTAGAGCATACTCAAAAAATGGCGCACTAGCAACATGAAATACAATTTCCGCCAGATAAGCTTCTTTATGTTTTATTACATCCGTTCGAATGTATTCTTGGTAGAGAAGCACCAAGTCAAAATATCCTCTATATATTTTTTTGAATCTTTCAAAGTCATTAGATTCAATTGACCGAATAAGTGCTTCCGAAACATGATTATAGCAAAGCCCCAAAAAGTCTGGATAGTCTTCTCGATTTTTCCAGTGGTCTAGCGCATCTGATACACTACATTTTATAAGAACAGCCGGAAGATTAGTTTCTATTTTTTGAATAGTCTGAACTAATGAGTCTGTTGAAACTTTTTGCCAAAGAATTGATTTTTCAATATGCTTGTTTTCTAACTGTAGCAAAATCTTTTCAATTAAAAGAATGGCGCGTTTGCTTTTGTTGAGTATTTCAAACACGTGTGACAGAGCAGTTGCAGCAGCTTGACAATGGTTTTCTGTATTTAGCTGTATACCAATTTCATACACTTCTTTAATTGAAAACTCAATGGTACCGATTACAATACCAATATATTGATATATTTCTTTAGCGACAATTTGCTGAATATACCAATTAGCTGTCAATTTTTTGTTTTCAATGGATAACTCTGCGGAAATCTGGGTAAATAATCTTTTGCACATTTCTCCATTCAGATATGGAACACACTGAATATCACACTGGTCAAAACTGGAATAGGTTGTGCATTGACGCAAAACACTTTCGACATTCAGATTCGAAAGATATCTAGTTATTCCAAGAATCAATTCAACATAATTTGAACACATAATATCAACTATAGACAGTGCATTTTCTTTATCAAGGTCATCGCTCGACAAGTGTTTACAAATAACAGTCCATGATGATATTTTGATTTTTTTCAGAACAGAACTCCAATAGTCACATTGTCTTTTTTCTCCAGCTATCAGGGTCAAACTTTGAAGACATACAAAATATTGTTGCAATACTAGAATGTCATCATCTTTAAGGATTTTATTGAGACATTCTTGATTTACTTTTAATAATGCGTTTTCAAACCAATAATTATCTGTTACCATTTTCGGTTGTATAGATGTTCCGGTTTAAAGAGCTACTCTTATTTCGGTATCATCCGTTGCATGCCATTGCGGATATTGAGCTTTTTTCTCAAACCAAAGTGAATCATATTGAATGTTTTGTTTTTTGTCCCAATAAAATTCCAGGAGCGCAACGGATTTATTCATAAATAGACCCATTGATTCGTTTTGATTTTTGGGAATATTTGCATTATATTGACCTATTTCAAAGAGAATATGAACGTCATGACTTGCAATTTTCTTATAATGATTCTGAAAGCTTTGATCTGTTGTAAATATGTTGCGCTTAGAGACTTTTTTAATGATATTATAGAGATTCTGAAATTTTGCATCTCCAACAGAAAAAGTATCTGAAAGCATATACGAACGATTTCCTGTAACACTGAATGTTATAACCATTTGGACAGTTAGAAAAAGTAGAACAATAATGGATGCTATTCCTAAAGGTTGTTCAAAGACACATTCAAACAAAAAAATGGAGCAAACAACGATATATCTAATAATTTGATTAATGCAGCTATTGGTTATAACATCTCTTTGATATAGCGTTGCTAAGTCTGAAGGAACATTCGAATATTTTGCAGAAAAAATAGAAGAAATGTTCGCACAATAAAGTCCTAAAATCACCCCCGCGATGCCCATTCCACCAATTGTGATATCTTTAAACATATCCAAAGATACAGAATCCAGCTTTAGGTAAGAAAGCAGTAATGCATCACATTTCTTTAATAAAAGAACAAAGACGATTGCGAGAAATATCTGCCATAAAACGACCTTTAAGATATCAAACTGAATGTGCAGTAGGTTGCATTGTTTGGAAAACTTTTCCTTCAAAACATATATTAATCGTTTCGTGTCAAAAACGATTTTTTGAAAAAAATTTTTGATAGTCCAATACAGTCTTGTATTCATGCTGGATTTCCTTCCACCGACCAAACAAAGGTCTTACGCAAAAAATACTATATATCAAAAAATCGATTGAACAAAATTCAACCGATTTTTACGAATCATATATTTTCGGATAATTGCTTTTCCTTTATAATGGCATTTTTATTGCGCTGTTTCCACTTTATAACAGAGCTTTCTTGAATCTTATGTGTTCCAGTTTTATATACGATTCGTTTAAAAACGATGTACTCAGAAATCGACCAATGAATCTCTCGAATGGTACTTTCAATTTGCTCAATGGCATGAGGAATATCAGAGCCTTTGAGTTCAATATAATAGGCATTTCCTTTAGTATCATCTAATAAAAGCCAATCACACCGTTCAGGATCATGTCCTTTGGGAAAGACTTCTCCATCTACTTTGAATTGTCGAATAGCCTTCTTGTCAGGATTTTTTGCTTCATGTTTACATCCATTCTCTGAAGATACAAATGATGAGCAAGTTCCTGCACGATAAGGTACACAGTTATTGATGTTCGGCATTATCTGAATCCTCAAAATTTTTATCAATAATGAAATCACTCATATTGTTGATGTCAACAGACGCTTGGTCTATCAATTCGTTTTTTATTAGAGTCAACTCATCATCTTGGTCTAGTGCATCTTCTATAGAACCGCCCCTAATATAACTGGCACTCACTTGTTTTGGGCCAAGCCAATATCGTTTGCGCAACTTCTGTTTAATCTTTTCGGCAGCATTACCTTTGCTTTGCCCGGCTTGAAGCATATAGTTAAAAGTTCCGAGCAAATAAGGACTATGGGTCGTAATAAGCTCTGCATTTTTTTCGTCATTGAGGAAAAGTCCCAAAAGCTCACCAACACTACGTTGCGAACTTGGATAGAGATGAGACTCTGGTTCTTCAAGGATTAAAAAAACTCTTTTATCTTCAATCAGATAATAAAAAAGCAAATTGAATACCCAAATGATTTCTTGCTGGCCAGAGGAGGTGAAATTGATTTTAATATATTTCCGCTCATCTAAATACAAACGCTCTTCACCATCTACATAACGATAGCTACCACCCAAAATTTCTGTCGCTTTCTCGCAAAGAAGCTTGATGGCTGGACGATTCGATTTGAATTTTTTTGCAGCTTCAGAATCTTCGGAAGCCATCACATCATCTATATATCCAGATAGCCCACGCCCAAATAAAGGCTTTAATTTTAAAATGGTTTCAATATAACGTTTGGTTACATAGTCAATTTGGCGAAGCTGTGATCCCTCCAATGAAGTGAAGATATAGTTCATCTGCTCACTCAGTATTGTAATCAGGTTACGGCCTGCTGGAATAAACACGGTCTCGTATGGATCATGGAGGGTTTTGGTGAGCACTTCTTCCCAATGGCCTTTCTTAAAAGCGTATGGATCGAGAAATACGTTGTCATCCAATTCTTGAAATAACTCTAAGAAGCCTTCCGAAAATTGAATATTAACATAATTGTGTCCCGGACGCTCGTAATCTTCATTCAAAGAAACACAAAGAGACATTTTTTCATCGCCGTAGACGTAATCCAGCATCATATCAGAGGGCATAATCCACGAAGTTCCAAAAATTTGCAGAAATTTATCTTTCATTCTAGCCTGCATAGCACATTTCCAGTCAGTCTTGGCTGAAAAGACTTTAGAAGGACCACCCTGCATCATGATATTTAAAATGTCTTGCTTAATCGAACGACAATAGTATATAGCTTTTGCAACAGTACTTTTTCCGTTTGACTGTGGGCCAGTAAATACATTGAATTGCTTTATTTCTAATGTGCATTCATTGATTGGTCCTAACTTCTTTATATGAATTGTATGGTTCATAAGTTCACCTTTAGTGTTTTGTGTCACATTTTCAATGGCTTCGTAAGCTCTTTTTAAGCATTATACCACAGTTTCATTTTCAATGGAATAGCTGTAATTACCTTCTTGGACTGCTGCTCTTTGAAGTCGATAACTCATCCGTACTCGAAGAAATCACAAAATTAGATGATTCACAATCAAAAAGGAGGATGCCTATGGATAAAGACTTTATGCTGAACTATTTTAACAAAGCCGTACAGCCTGAATGGGAGGAGCTGCTGAAAACACCGCGCTACCAACCGGCAGCAAGTAAGCGTGACGCAATCGAACGGGAGTTCTTTCGGATGCTGAACGATGAGCAGAAACGCAAGTACCTTGATTTGGAATCCGCCGTCATATTGGCAGAATGTGACATCGCAGAAGCCATGTATATGAAAGGTGCCGCAGACCGTGAGATGATGATCCGTTAATGCCATGAGTTACGACTACTTCTACGGTCAGTCGGGCGAATTGTTCTCCTATTTTCGCATCCCCAAGGCACTGTTCCATGATTGCCGCTTCCGGCAGCTCTCCACCGATGCCCGGACATTGTACGGCATCCTGCTTGACCGCATGAGCCTGTCGGTCAAGAACGGCTGGCTGGATGAGCAGGGGCGGGTGTATATCATTTACACCGTCCGGGAAGTGCAGGAATCCCTCTGTTGCGCCGAGCACAAGGCGGTCAAGCTGTTCCGGGAACTGGAGGACATGGACCTCATCGAGCGTAAACGCCGTGGTCTGGGCAGACCCAGCCTGATCTACGTCAAGGACTTTTCCTCTGGCTTGCCAAAAGCGCAAGTGCAGAATTGCCCAAACAGCAATTCTGGTGCTGCCGAAAGCACAATTCTGGTGCAGCCAAAACCGCAATCTAATAAGACTGATAAGAATAAAACAGAGAGGAACAATCCTTTCCTCCCGGATGAATCGGACAGAGAACAACTCGAAGATTATTTTTATCAGGCATTGGAGGTCGAACTGCTGCTCCGGCTTTGCCCGGATGATGAGGACACCATCTATCAAATTGTGGACTTGCTTGTGGACACCTGCTCCACCAAACGCAAGATGTTGAGGATTGCCGGGGATGATAAGCCCACCGAAGCGGTGCGCAGTCGGCTGAAAAAGCTGAACGCAGACCATATCCGCTTCGTGCTAGGCTGTCTGGCAGAGAACACTTCCCCAGTGCGAAACATGAAGCAATATTTGTTGGCAGCACTGTTCAATGCGCCCACAACCATGAATCTCTATTATCAGAACAAAACGAACCACGACTTTGCGCGTGGCTCTCCGAAAGCGGGGTGATGTTATCGCAAAGAAAGCTACCACAATCGCCATCGTAAACCAAAAAGGCGGCACGGCCAAGACCACTACCTGTGAAAATCTTGGTATCGGTCTGGCAATGGAGGGCAAAAAGGTTCTGCTGGTGGATGTTGACCCGCAGGGTTCACTTACCATCAGTATGGGCTGGCAGCAGCCGGATGAGCTGTCCACCACATTGTCCACCCTTATGCAGAAAGCCATGAACGACCAGCCCATCCAGCCCGGTGATGGTATCCTGCACCATGCAGAGGGCGTTGACCTTATCCCGGCCAACATTGAATTGGCAGGAATGGAAGTCGCCCTTGTGAACAGTATGAACCGGGAAAAGATGCTCAAGCAGGTGTTGGACAGTGCTAAACGCGAGTACGATTATATTCTGCTGGATTGCACTCCCTCATTGGGGATGCTTACCATCAACGCACGGGCATTGAGGTGGTCATGCTGACCGGCGACAATGCAAAGACCGCAGAAGCGATCCGGCGTCAGGTCGGTGTGGATCGTGTCGTGGCAGAGGTATTCCCCCAGGACAAGGAGAAGGAGATCCGCCGCTTGCAGAGCGCCGGTAAGAAAGTGGCGATGGTCGGTGACGGTATCAACGATGCTCCGGCCCTTGCCAGAGCGGATGTTGGTATCGCTATCGGAGCCGGAACGGATGTGGCGATTGAGTCAGCTGATATTGTCTTGATGAAAAGCGATCTGCTGGATGTGTCTACGGCCATCCAGCTTAGTAAGGCGGTTATCCGCAACATCAAGCAAAATCTGTTTTGGGCGTTTATCTACAACATCATCGGTATCCCGGTGGCGGCAGGCGTGTTCTATCTTCCCCTTTGGGGGAGGATTGTCTATTGTATGCAAAAAATTGAAGTTGTTGTTCGCATCACGAAGGATCACTTCCCACCGCAAGAGCAGACGATTTTTGAATGGTTCGATTTGATGCGGAATCCCACAGACGCTCTGAGCCGTCCCGATCTGGAAATCAACTTGGAACACCACCGTGTTTTCAAACACGGAACAGAGGTGTACATGAGTCGTTATGAATACGGTGTTTTGAGTTTGATGGCACAGCATCCGGGCAAACTGTTTACAAAGGAGCAGATCTTTGAAGCAGTCTGGCATAAGGACAGCGAAAGCTATTTGAGAGCCGTCATCAGCACGATCGGTCGAATCCGCCAGAAAATAGAGGATGACAAAGATCACCCCCGTTATATTAAAACGGTTTCCAACATTGGATATCAATTTGTCCCATCATCGGAATCGGTGCGATTGAATCGCAATCTGTAATAAAAGCCATACCGTGAGATCCTAGTAGGATTTTTCGGTATGGCTTTTATCGTTTTCTGTGCTGTACAAAATCGGCATCCTTGCATAGATGACCAAGAATATTCTAAAATAGAGATAACTTAATTCAGGAGGTCGAACCATGCGAACATTTGAAGAAGTATTGACTCACTTCCATAGCTTTTTAGAGTCTGCGACCTATTTGGACGTTGTTCCATGCCGCTGGGGATATGTAAGGCTTTTTAATGAAGGCAATCCCATCAATTTCAATGCAATTCTTTGCCGTACACCACAAGAACTCTATACAGCATTGGCAAATGATTTAGAAACAGAGCTTCAGGTCAGCTTGGGAATCGACTGAATTGGTATAAAATTGGTTTGCTTTTGGGTTCCTTTTGGCATGGTGGCTTTGAAAAATATGCTATACTGTACCACAAGCAAAACATTTTCAGGGATTTTCAATTTTACTGTAAAACTCTGTCAGATGCTTTGCTAGTGTGCGGGTCGAGTCCATTAAGGTTTCTCGCACCGCTTCTGGACAGGAAAGATAGATTCGATTGAACTCTTTTAACTCTATTTCCGTTTTGCCCATCCCCGGAGTAATCAGCGCATCAAGCGAAACCGGCAAAACACGAGCAATCGCCAAAAGAATTTCGTAAGATGGATTCATGCTGCCTTTTTCAATGTTGGCGATATGCTTCGTTGAAACATGGCAGCGTTCAGCAAGTTGTTCTTGTGTTAAACCTGCCAGCTTGCGCTCCGTGCGAACCTTTTCTCCAAGTACCTTCAAGTCAGAATTCGGCATCATCGTTCACCTCAATAGTATTGTATCGTTCTGGTGAATGATGCGGTATAACCTTGTATTTCCTGTGAGTAGGAAGTATAGTGCCGATTTTTGCGTTTCCCGGTCGAGTTATAAAAAAACGGTAACTCGTCCGGGCGATTTCATGCGCCACAAGATCACAGTTACCGTCTATGGAGGGTACTGTGATTTTTTATTGGGGTAATGCATCAAAAAAAGCCTGTCTGCTGCCGTAGATCAGACCACTCCGAAACAGGCACAATCGTTCCGTTTTGCCACCCACAATCGTGCCGATATGCTGTACTGCGCCAGCTTCCCTCAATGGGAGGCTGGCGTTTTTGCGCTTTTAAGGGCAAGGTGTCGTGGGCCACCACGATCCTTTTTGTCCGAATGCTCACATTCCGTAAAATAACTGGAGGATTATTGATAATGAAATCGACCTATTTGCTTCCGTGGCTCAAGATGACCACATGGTACTTCCGACTGTCTCGATTGCTGGAAGTTTCCAACGTCAAAAAGCGCACCAAAAATCATAGTGCTGATTCCGACCGTATTTTCATGTTGGTGAAAAATCATGTGCTGGCCGTATCCGGCATGGGAGATGAAGCTCCGCCCACTCCCGGCGGAAGAAACGGAAGCGAGGCCATTTCGATGATGAATCTGAATGCGCTTAAAATCGACCCAGAATTTCAGAGCAAGATCCCGCCCCTGAATTTTGAAGAAGAACAACAGCTTGAGCAGAACATTCTCCACGAAGGACGGCTGCTGAATCCCATTATCATCTGGAATGGCTTTATTCTGGACGGGCATACCCGCTACCGCATCCTGCGGAAGCATCCGTTCATCGCCTACCAGATACAGGAGATCGAACTGGATAACCGTTACGCGGCTCTTTCATGGATCTGCCAGAACCAGCTTGGACGCAGAAATCTTGACCCGGAACGAAAGAAGTTTCTGATGGGCAAGCTGTATGAATCCGAAAAGCTGGCACGGGGCGGCTCCAAAGAGCGGGCACACGATGAGAACGGACGGTTCACCTCAATGGTTCAAAATGATCCATTGAGGGCAAAGCAGCTCTCCACCTGTGAGCGCATTGCCGCACAAAACGGCGTTGGGGCGGCTACCGTAAAGAGAGCAGAGAAGTATGCCAAAGGCGTAGACGCTGCGGAAGATGCAGTCCCCGGTGCAAGAGAAGAAATCCTGACCGGGCGCATCAAGGCAACGGATGCAGAAATCACCGCCTTGGCAAAAACGCCAAAAGCAGAAATTCCTGCTGCTCTTGCAGAATTGCGGAAGCCAAAGCAGGAACGTCAGCCCCGAAAAGCCGAAACCGCTTCTTCAAAACAAACACTTTCTGAAATCAGCAAAAGCATCCAAGGGCATCAACGCCAGCTTACTGCCGAAGAAAAAACTTCTCTGAAAGCATCCATCGACAATCGCTATCAGGAACGAGCCGTTGCAAACGGCTCCCTGATGATGTGCGAGGTACAGGGTGCCAAAGAGGACTTTATTCGCCGCTGGAATACGATTTTCAAAGAATACCCGGATATTTTTGAAGATTCGGACTGCCGCAAGATCATTCATGACTTGACCGAAGATGCCGTACAGTATCTTCTGAAAATAAAGGAGAAAACGCTATGATGCTTTCTAACCTGAACCTTTCCAGCCTGCCGGAGTGCAACTTCGAGGTGCGCTACGTTGACAGCGTTCTGCTGAACCCCTGCGCCGAATATCAGCGGCTGCTCCGCATGGGCAAGGTTGCAAAAATTGCAGCAAACTTTTCGGAGTACATCGCCAATGAGCCGAAGGTCAGCTATCGGGATGGCCGCTACTTCGTCTTTGATGGTCAGAACACCATTGAGGCACGGAAAACGTGCAACGGTGGGTGTGACCTCCCGATTCGCTGCAAGGTATTCTACGGCCTTTCTAAAGAGCATGAAGCTCTGCTGTTTGCTGTGCAGACAGGCATTTCCAGCGAACTGACCGCTGGGGAGCGGCTCCGCGCCAAACTGGTAGCTCATGAAGAAAACGCCTGTGACTTCGTCTCGGTAACGGAAGACACAGGCGTTCGGTTTGCACTGGATGGGATTCGCGCTCCATGGAAAATCTACTGCATCCGCTCGGCCTACTACATCTACAAGAGCTACGGCACAGCCCTTTACCATGAAATGCTGAGTGTTCTCGTAGATGCGTGGGGCGGCGATTCTGATTCCTTTCTGTCGGGCATCCTGCATGGCATGGCTCGTTTTCTGGCTCTGTATCAGGGCGAATACAGCCGGGAACGGCTGATTCTCCGGCTGCGCACAGTGCATCCCAAGACCATCACCCGGTTGGCACAAAACGACACTGGCAATGTGGCAGACCGCCACATGAAACAGATCCGGTCCATCTACAACGGTGCTGGCCGTACCCACAATTTGCCCTGCAAGCGGTGATGAACATGATTCCAGTCAACCGAAAATTTCTGCGCGGTGATATTTACTACGCCAATCTGGAGCCGCACCTTGGCTCCGAGCAGGGCGGTATCCGCCCTGTGGTCGTGGTGCAGAATAACACCGCAAACTGCTATTCGCCCAACCTCATTGTTGCGCCTGTCACATCCAATACTGCAAAGAAGCCCGATCACCAAGCCCACGTTCTTGTGGACGGTAATCGGGCTTTTTTGCAGCCCTCTATGATCTTGGCAGAATCTGTCCAGACCATCAGCAAGGGACGGCTGATCCGCCCGATGGGGCGGTTGAGCATCCCGGAACTCATTCGGCTCAATTATGCGCTGCTCTATCAGCTCGATCTGAACGAATGGGTATGGAGAAAGGAGGCCTATGAACGTTATCTGCGATACCACTGCTAAATCCGAAACTATTTCCGTCAAAGGCTGCAAAGTCAAGATCACCTATGCGTCTGCGGATACGGACTGTCTGGATGCGATCCAGAAGCTGCTGCAAACCACCATCCTGCGCACGGCAGGGCACACCGCTGCCTGACATCCTTGTGCTCCTTGAATGCGTGAGATAAGATAAAATCGAACTGAACCTTGAAAACCTGATATGGACAATATCCGTTTGATTTTGCTTTTCTCGCCAAAAGAAAGTGAGAATGCAATGAAAAAACGCGTTTATACATTATACCGTGTTTCGACCAAAGGACAGGTCGAAAAGGATGACATTCCCATGCAGAAAGAAGCCTGCCGCAACTTTGCAGAAAGTCAGGGCTGGGAGATCGTCAAGGAATTTTCCGAGAAAGGCGTTTCTGGCTTCAAGAAATCTGCCAAAGACCGTGATGAACTCCAGAAGATACAGCAGGCTGCGATGGAAGGCAAGTTTGACATTCTGCTGGTGTTCATGTTTGACCGTCTCGGTCGCCGTGATGATGAAACGCCCTTTATCGTGGAATGGTTCACGAAGCAGGGCATCGAAGTCTGGAGCGTGAACGAGGGACAGCAGCGATTTGACACCCATGTGGACAAGCTGATGAACTACATCCGCTACTGGCAGGCATCCGGCGAAAGCCTGAAAACCTCTGTCCGTACCCGGACAAGGCTGGAACAGCTCACCGGGGAAGGTCACTATACAGGCGGCACCGTGGCTTTTGGCTACAAGCGTGTCCGCCTTGGTCGGGTGAACAAGAAGAATCAGGAAGTCTGTGACCTTGTGATCGACGAAGCGGAAGCTGAGATCGTCCGGCTGATCTTTCACAAGTATGTTTATGAGGGCTACGGCGCACAGAAGTTGAGCCACTATCTTTATGAACAGGGAGTCGTAGGACGGAACAACAAAAACATTCCCAACACCAGCATCGTTCGGATGATCAAGAACAAAGGATACACGGGGTACCTCATCAACGGTGCAGTGGAAACCGAGTGTCCGCAGCTCCGCATCATCGAACCAGAGCTGTTCGAGCAGGCACAGGAACTGCGGCAGGCACGCACCTGTGAGCGTGGCGGCACTTCACTGGGCACCAGTTCCAAAGCTCTGTTGACCGGGCTGGTTTACTGCGGTCACTGCGGCAACCGCCTGAGCCTGACCAGCAGCGGACGGACACACACCTACGCCGATGGGCATACGGTGAAAGAAGTCCGGCCCCGGTATAGCTGCTTTTATAAGATTCGGCATCCGGGTGACTGCGATGGGCAGTCCGGCTACGGTGTTTCCAAGCTGGATTCCATTGTGGAAGAAGTTGTCCGGCAGATCTTCGCACAGTTCCGGGAGGTTTCCCGGAAGAAGCTGCTGGAATCGGTCAAGACCAACGATGCCGCTCGCATCCAGAAGAAGGTCAAGAAAATCCAGAAAGACTTGGAAAGCAAGCAGAAAGAACTGGACGACCTGAAAGCCGAAACCATCCTCGTCATCCGGGGCGTAAGTGCCTTGGACAAAGAACTGCTCGGCACACTGGTAGCCGAGGCAAGAGAGACTTTGGAAACTCTGGAAAAGCAGCTCGTGCAGGCACAGGAAGAATACGAAGAAGCCACCAAAACGGCAAAGCGCAGCAACTACATCTGCAACGAGCTGTTTACATGGGCGGATGTGTACGACACCGCCAACCACGATGAACGCCGCGCCATTTTGCAGCAGTTCATTAAGGAAATTCGCGTCCGAAAAGACTATGAGATCTCGATCACCCTGAACGCCAGCTTCAACCAAGTGGAGCAGCTCAAGGCTGTGTCAATCTACGATGGCGCGGAGATTTTTGAAGAAATTTCCGAGAAGGGGGCATAAAAGCGATACGATTGCCCGCAGAACTCTGCAAAATGCAAAGAAAGAAGCGTGAAACCGATGGATTTTCAAAAAGTACATGGATGACCCCGCCCGGTTCGCATCCGACTTCAGGGTTCGGAGCCCGGCACGGTCTGCCAAAGTTTTTTAGGCATAAAAAACGCCGCATCGTACAAAACGATGCGGCAAATTGGTGGACCTAGAGGGATTCGAACCCTTGACCTCTCGGATGCGAACCGAACGCTCTCCCAGCTGAGCTATAGGCCCATATTTAGGGGCGTGACGCGGTTGGGCGACCAACCGACATACTCCCCATTTGAATGCCCACAACTCTGTGGGGCACAAAAGCGATACGCTTGCACTCCCAACTGAGCTACAGGCCCATGTCATTTCGACTTGATAAGTGTACCTCTTTTCTGCCAAAAAGTCAAGGGGGTAATGCAGATTTTGTTTGCAAGCGCCGGACATATCCTGTAACATACGAATTTATATTGTAACAGGTGCAATCCGCCTGCATCTTGCGCTTCTCCTTATATAGTGCTATAATAGTACAAATCTTGCAGTGCCCGTATAAAAACGTATAGGTAATGTGGATTGAATCCAGCGCGTGGGTTGAATTATAGTATTCTCATTAAAGGTACAAGAATTCAACCTATGTGGGGAGGAAACCTTATGCAAGGCAAGCTGATTGCAAGCTACCGGCGGGAGCTTTCTGCGCTGGATGACCTGCAATGCGCCGGAACCGTGACCTATACGCTGATACAGGAGGCGGATGCGTTTGTCATCACTGTCCAGCGCGACGGGGCACGGGCGGCAGCGTGTATGCTGTGTGAGATAGAGGAGGAGCGCGCGGGGATGCTGACCCGTTTCCTGTACGAAAACGCCGTGGAGCCTGCGCATACCTCCGCGGTACTGCATGACCTCTGTGGATCGAAGGTGGGCTGACATGGCGGTGTTGTTGCATGACCGTCCGGAAGCAGCCGGACAAAAGCAGAGAGAGGCGCTCAGGCTGCCCCGGACCTCCGCCGTGGTGGCACTGTTTGCGTTCAGCTCCCGCATGGATCGCGATTCCATGCGGCTGTTCGCCCGGACCCATGGGGATGAGGTTTGCGCCGCGGCCATTGTATCGACGGGGCAGGAGGTACTGGAGCTGCTGCACGGCGGCCTTCGCCCGCAGGTGCTTGTGCTCGACGCCCTGCTGACCAAGCCGTCCGTGACGCAGATCTTGCAGGAGATCAGCACGATGCGGCCGGACCCGGAGCCGGCAGTCCTTGTGCTGGTGCCCGTGCCGGAGGAAACCGCCGCGCGCAAGGCGCTGGGCCTGTTTGCCCAGTACCGGATCATGTTGCGCCCCTACGGGATGAAGAATCTTTTCGATGAGATCTACCGCATGGGCACAACGGACGACGAGCATCGGCTCTACCACCTGCGCCGCTGCTGTGAGGATGTGCTGGATGACTTCGGCGCGCGGTCCACACTGAACGGCTACCGCTATGCCGAGCGGATGCTGCTCTACGCGCTGTACGCGGAGCGCCCGCAGAAGATCGGCGATTTGCAGCAGTATGTCGCGTCGGAGGAGAACATTGAGATCGGCACTGTGACCTCGGCGCTGAACCGGATGTCGGCGGGCATGTCCAAGCGCGGTGCGGAGCCGTACCGCGGACTTTGCCTGCGCTGTGGCCGCCCGGAAAACGGCGTGCTCTCCAACGGGCAGCTGTTTGAGGGGCTGCTCAAGGAGCTGCGCCGCCGACTGGAACCGACTGTATAAATTAGGAAAGAAGGCGTTTTCCATGGACAGAAGGAACGAGGATACAGCACTGCTGGCCTTGCGCGGGGGATTGCGCGGGCGGTTCCGGCGCTCGTTTGACAGCATGGAGAACGCCTTTGAGGTATTGCAGGACCGCTTGCAGCACGCGGTAAACCCGGCAGAGCGCGCCGAGCTGATGCCGCTGCTCGAGGAATTGCAGACGCAGCTGATCTGCCTGCGGCGGCTGGGGGACCAGGCGTCGGATGCCGCCACGGCGGCGCTGCTGCACGGCACCTGTGTGCCGCAGCCCATCGACCTGCTGGGGCAGCTGCGGGAATTTTGCAGTATTTTGCAGGAGGAGGCCGCGCAGTACGCGCTGCCCTTTACCGTGACGCTGCAGGCCGACGGGCTGGACGTGCTGCCCACGACGGGGGATGTCTCGCTGCTCAACGGTCTGCTGACGAACCTTGTCTCCAACACACTGGCCGCGGACCGTGCGGCGCACATTATGCTGCTCTGCACGCCGGGCAGGCTCTGCTACAGGGACAACAGCCCGGGTCTACCGCCCGATGCCGCCGCCCTGCTGACCGAGGGGCAATGGAGCGAACGCCTGCTCCACGCGGGCGGGCTGGGCCTGCCGCTGGTTGCCGCTTACACAAGTGCCATGGGCTGGGCGCTGACCGTAGGGGAGGGGCCGGGTATGAGTTTGCAGTTCACGCTGCCCGCCGCGCCGCCGCTCGACGACATGGTGCTGACCTCGCCCACCGAGCGTCTCGCTGACCGGCAGAACCGCCGCAGACTGATACGCCGGGAGCTGGCGGTTCTGGTAGCGGATACTTCGATGCAGTAAGTAAAAGCGCTGTTCTTGGAAGGGGGCGGCGCTTTTTTGCTGCATGGCTTCCCCCTCGGGGGAAGCTGTCAGCGGCCCCGCCCGCTGACTGATGAGGGGAAACCTTGCCTCTGTTGCCCGTAAACGGATCGCTGCGGCAAACCTGCCCCTCATCCGGCCCTGCGGGGCCACCTTCCCCACAGGGAAAGGCTTTAAGGAGACGGGCGGCCTCATTTTTTTTCCACACCGCTTTACTTTAGGCCCAAATTATTGTAAAATGTTATACAAAAAGAATGGTTTACTATGCCTGCACGGCACAGCGGACCGCCAAAATAACTACAGGTGGTGTTTTTTATGGCAATTCAGTATAAACGTATTCTTCTGAAGGTCAGCGGCGAGGCTCTGTCCGGCCCCAAGGGCACGGGCTTTGACGAGGAGACCATCGCCTCCATCTGCGCGGGCATCAAGGCCGCGCACGACCTCGGTGCCCAGATCGGCATCGTCGTGGGCGGCGGCAACTTCTGGCGCGGACGCTCCAGCGGCAAAATGGACCGTATGGACGCTGACAAGATCGGTATGCTGGCCACCGTTATGAACGCGCTGGCTGTCAAGGATGCGCTGCGCCAACAGGGCGTGGACGCCGTCGTCATGACCAGCTCCTTCATGCCGCAGGTCGCCGAGTGCTTCACGAGCGACAAGGCCATTGCCGCGCTGGAAAGCGGCAAGATCGTCGTGTTCGGCGGCGGCACCGGCAACCCGATCTTCTCCACCGACACGGCCTCCGCCCTGCGCGCGCTGGAGATCGGCGCGGACGCTATGTTCAAGGCCACGATGGTCGACGGCGTCTATGACAAGGACCCCCACAAGTACGCCGACGCCGTGCGCTACGACACGCTGACCTTCACCCGCGTGCTGGATGAGCGCCTGGCCGTCATGGACTCCACCGCCGCGACCCTCTGCCGCGACAACGGTCTGCCCATCCTCGTGTTCGATCTGGGCCAGCCCGCCAACATTGCCAAGGTTGTCAAGGGCGAAAGCGTCGGTACCCTGGTCAGGGAGTAAGACGCAAAAGCACAAATTGAAAAATTCATATTTTCCCCCTATACTATCTTAAAATAAGGAGAATTTCATTATGAGCAGCACGACGAAACCCTTTGAAGAAAAAATGAATGCCAGTGTCAACCACCTCATCCATGAGCTGGCCTCCATCCGCGCAGGCCGCGCCAACCCCGCCATTCTGGAAAAGGTCACGGTTGATTACTACGGCAGCCCCACGCCCATCCAGCAGATCGCGGCTGTCGCCGTCGCCGAGGCCCGCATCCTGACCATCTCCCCGTGGGACCGCTCGATGCTCAAGCCCATCTCCAAGGCCATCCAGACCAGCGACATCGGCATCAACCCCATTGATGACGGCCAGGTCATCCGTCTGGTGTTCCCGGCCCCCACCGAGGAGCGCCGCAAGCAGCTGACCAAGGATGTCAAGAAGCAGGGCGAGGACGCCAAGACTGCCGTGCGCAACATCCGCCGCGACGCCATGGACAAGTTCAAGGCCATGAAGAAGGCCGGCGAGCTCACCGAGGACGACCAGAAGAAGCTGGAGGAAGAGACCCAGAAGCTGACCGACAAATATGTCAAGCTGATCGACGACACCTGCGCCGACAAGAACAAGGAAATCATGGAGGTCTGATCTCTCCATGAACGATAGCCTGTGCGGGCATGTCATGCGACACGCCCGCATAGGCTGTTATTGCATCATTGAATAAAACGATTCCGCGAAAGGAAACCACCGTTTATGAAGACCCGCATCATCACCGCCGCTGTCGGCCTGGGCGTTTTGGCCGTTGTGCTGGCGTTTTTTGACACCTTCCTGTTTGACTTGGTATTAAGTGCCGTCTGCCTGATTGCCATCCATGAGGTTTTTTCCGCTATGGGTTTTGGCAAAAAGCAGTGGTATCTCTATGCCGCCGCTGTGCCGCTGACGCTGCTGGTCATGCTGAGCACATCGCAGATGGTGCGCGGCCTGCTGCTGCCCGCGGCCTTTTTGACGGTGCTGTTCTACAACGTCTGTCAGATCGCCCACGTCAAAACACTGGATTTCGGTAAGCTGACGGGGTTTATCTACTTCTCGGGCGTCATCACGTTCTGCTTCTACTCGCTCATCCACTTAAAGCGGATGCTGCCCTTTGCAGAATATCGCTATGACGCAATTTATTTCATCCTGCTGATCCTCTGCTTTGCCTGGGGCGGCGACACCGCGGCCTACTTTGCGGGCCGTGCGTTCGGCAGGCACAAGCTGGCTCCTATCGTCAGCCCCCACAAGACCGTGGAGGGCGCTGTGGGCGGCGTGCTGGGCAGCATGGCTGCGGGCTGTGTGCTGACGCTCGTCTACTCGCTGCTGTCGGCCAAATACAACGTCATCAGCATTCAGGTGCAGCCGAAGCATTATCTGGTGCTGCTGGGCATGGGTGCCGTGGCGTCGGTGCTGGGCATTCTGGGTGACCTGTTCGCGTCGTCCGTCAAGCGCCAGGTCGGCATCAAGGATTACGGCACGATCTTCCCGGGGCACGGCGGCATTCTGGACCGCTTTGACAGCGTCATGTTCATCGCGCCCTTTGTTTCCATCGCGGTACGCTACTTCTTCTATCTGCTGTGAGGAATCGTAAAAATGAGTAAAGTCATCACACTTTTGGGCTCCACGGGTTCCATCGGCACCCAGAGCCTGGACGTCTGCCGTATGCACGGCTATGAGGTGTTCGGCCTGTCCGCCAATTCCAGCGTCGATAAGCTGCTGGCGCAGATCGCGGAGTTCCACCCGAAGTACGTCGCCGTCACCGACCCCGCCGCGTTTGACAAGCTCTCCGCCGCGCTGGCCGGGCAGGCCGACGCGCCGAAGCTGCTCAAGGGCGCGGAGGGGCTGCGCGCGCTTGCCTGTATGGACGGCGCGGGCACGGTGCTGAACGCCGTTGTCGGCATTGCGGGCCTCGACGCCTCGCTGGCCGCGATTGAGAGCGGCCACGATCTGGCGCTGGCCAACAAAGAAAGCCTTGTCACGGGCGGCCATCTTGTGACCGATGCTGTCAAAAAGCACGGCGTCCACCTGCTGCCCGTGGACAGTGAGCACAGCGCTATTTTCCAGTGCTTGCAGGATCAGCACAGCGCCAAAACGCTGGAGAAGATCCTGCTGACGGCCTCCGGCGGCCCGTTTTTCGGCATGACCACCGAGCAGCTGCGCACCAAGACGAAGGCCGACGCGCTCAAGCACCCGAACTGGAATATGGGCGCCAAAATCACGATTGATTCTGCGACCCTGATGAACAAGGGCCTGGAGCTGATCGAGGCCGCGTGGCTGTTCGGTCTGCCCGAGGATAAGATTCAGATCGTCGTCCAGCGTGAGAGCATCATCCACTCCGCCGTGCAGTTTGCGGATCATTCGATCATTGCGCAGCTTGGTGTGCCCGACATGCGCATTCCCATCCAGTATGCGCTGACCTGGCCCGAGCGCCTGCCCAGCCCCGTGCCGGAGCTGGACTTCACCGCGCTGACTAAGCTGAGCATTGCAACGGCGGACGACGAGACCTTCCGCTGCCTCAAAGCCTGCAAAAAGGCTATCCGCAAGGGCGGTCTGGCTCCCTGCGCCGCCAACGGTGCGAACGAGGCCGCCGTTGCGCACTTCCTGCGCGACGAGATCGGCTTCCTGGACATTGGCCGTCTGGTCGAGGGCATCGTCGACAGTGATTCCTTCGGCGGCGACTACACGCTTGCCGACGTCCACGAGTGTGACCGCATGGCCCGCGCTTATGTGGAGGCACATATCTGATTGGAACTGCCCGGTAGGGGCCGCACATGTGCGGCCCTCAGCTTTCCGGCAGACTCCTGCCTGCCATACACGCGCGGGCCGGGCATGCCCGGCCCCTACAGCTCTACGTCCAATACTTTACTTGTGAGGTGCCTATGACTGCATTGCTGACCGGGCTGGCATCGCTGCTCGTGTTTAGCAGCGTCATTCTGGTGCATGAGCTGGGCCACTTTATGGCGGCGCGCCATTGCGGTATCCGTGTCGAGGAATTTTCCATCGGCTTTGGCCCGCGCCTGTGGTCCACGACCCGTGACGGAACGACCTATTCTGTCCGCCTGCTGCCGCTGGGCGGCTATAATCTGTTCAGCCCCCTGCCTGACGAGGAGGATGGCGAGGAGGACGAGAGCGGGGAGAGTGCACCGCCGCCCGCCCCGAAGCCCCGCAAAACCACGCTTTTCCCGCTGGCCGTCAGCGGCCAGAAATTTGAGGATGCCACCGCCTGGCAGCGCTTTTTTGTCACGCTCTGCGGTGCGCTGATGAACTTTATCCTCGGCGTCGCGGTGCTGTTGGTGCTCGTCCTTACCATGGGCAAGGTCGGCAGCACGACGATTGCGGATTTCAGCGAGAACGCCACAAGCTCCGCAGCCCTGCAGGAGGGCGACACGATTTTGCAGATTTGCAGCAACCCCTGCTGGACGCTCTACGACATAACCGATATGTTTTACACCGGTGAGGAGGAAACCTGCAACGTGGTGGTCCTGCGCGGCAGCGAGGTCCTGGAGCTGCAGGAGGTGACCTTCACCCCGACGCGCGACGCGGACGGCAATGTGCTGTACGGCATGGATTTCCGCGTTGAGCCGATGAAAAAGGACCTGCGGCACGTCATTGTCATGACCTGCGATATGTATAGTTACTACAGCAGGGCTATTCTGGGCAGCTTTTTTGACCTGCTCGCCGGCAAGGTGGGCGTGGAGGAACTGTCCGGCCCCCTCGGCACGGTGTCGGCGGTCAATCAGGCCGTGCACTACGGCTGGCGGGAGGTACTGTCCCTGCTGGCTCTGCTGACCATTAACGTCGGCATCTTTAACCTGCTGCCCATCCCGGCGCTGGACGGCTGCAAGCTGCTGTTCCTTGCGTGGGAGGGCCTGACCGGCCATCCTGTGCCGCCCCGCGTGCAGGGCGTGATCAACACGGCGGGTACGGTGGCGCTGGTGTGGCTGATGATTCTGGTCACGATGCACGATATTTCACGATTCTTATAAGGAGAACTACGATGCAGCGTCAATTAAAAAAAGAAGTCAAAATCGGCAGCATTAAAATCGGCGGCACGAACCCCATTGCCGTCCAGACGATGCTGAATGTGCCCGTCAAGGATATTGCGGGCAACGTGGCCCAGGCAGAGCGCGTCGCCAAGGCGGGCTGCCAGATCGTCCGCGTGACCGTGCCCACCCCGGCGGACGCCGCCGTCGTGGCTGCCATTAAAGAGAAGGTGGACATCCCCGTTGTGGCGGACATTCACTTTGACTACCGCGCCGCGCTTGCAGCGCTGGATGCCGGTGCGGACAAAATTCGCATCAACCCCGGCAACATCGGGGATGATGACCGCGTCAAGGCCGTGGCCGACGCCTGCAACGCCAGAAATGTGCCCATCCGCATCGGCGTCAACGGCGGCAGCCTCGAAAAGCACATCCTGGCCAAGTACGGCGCTCCCGTGCCCGAGGCCATGGTAGAGAGCGCCATGTACCATGTGCGGCTGCTGCAAAAATACGACTTTGATAATATCGTTATTTCGATCAAATCCAGCAACGTGCCCCGCATGATGGCGGCGTACCGTCTGCTGGCCAGCCAGACGGACTACCCCCTGCACGTCGGCGTGACCGAGGCCGGCGGCAATCGCATGGGCCTCATCAAGTCCGGTATGGGCATCGGCGGTCTGCTGATGGAGGGCATCGGTGACACGCTGCGCGTCAGTCTGACCGATGAACCCGAGAACGAGGTCTACGCCGGGTATGACATCCTGCGCGCGGCGGGCTACGCCGTCGCCGGTCCTGAGATCATCAGCTGTCCGACCTGTGGCCGTACCCAGTACCCGATGATCGAGATCGCCAACGAGGTCGAGGCGCGTCTGCGGGACGAGGGCTTTAAGAAGCCGCTCAAGATCGCTATTATGGGCTGTGTTGTCAACGGCCCCGGCGAGGCATCCGACGCCGACATCGGCATTGCCGGCGGTAAGGACGAGGCCCTGCTTTTCATCCGCGGCGAGAAGATCCGTATGCTCAAGGGCGATATTGTCGGCCAGCTGCTGGAAGAAATTCATAAGCTGTAACCCATAAAGCCTTCCCCCTTGGGGGAAGGCGGCCCCGCAGGGCCGGATGAGGGGCAAGCTGTCCTCGGCAATCCGTTTGCGGGTAATGCCCGGCAACTTCGCCCTCATCAGTCCGCTTCGCGGACAGCTTCCCCCGAGGGGGAAGCCAACCCTCGTAGGGGCGGATGCTTGCATCCGCCCGCGGGGCGTCGAGGACGCCGCCCTCTACAAGAATTGCCACCCATTTATTGAGGTACGAATCCTTTGAAACCATTTGTCACCCAGGTCTGGCCGCAGTTTACGGCGGACCAGCAGTTCTGCGCGGCGTTCGGCAGTGTGCTTGTGGACCGCGTGGAGCTTTACCGCACAAAAAGACAGGTCGTCATCTGCCTGCGCAGTGCTGAACCTCTGGATCAGGCGCTGTGCGGGCGTCTTTGTGCGTCCCTTGCCGAGGTGTTCGCCGGGTATGAGCTGCAAGTCCGCAGCTACTTTGCCTACCCGAACATCACCCCCGAGGCCGTGCGCCTGATGATCGAGGAATTGAAAGAAAAGGGAATGCCGGTCAACGGCTTCCTCGATAAGTCCGAGCCCGTCACCTTTGGCGAGGACGGCATCACGGTCCACGTCAGCGCGGGCCGCCAGATCCTTGAGAGCGTCGAGCTGCCCCGCGTGCTGGCCGAGATGATCCAGGAGCGCACAGGAAGTCTGCCTGTCGTCCGCCTGGCCGATTCCGGTAAGGCGCGCACCGAGGAGGAGTTTGAGCAGTACCTGCAGGAGAAGGCCCCCGTTGTCAAGTTCGAGGCCAAGGAGACACCGCCCGACTTTACGATTGAAGGTCTCGCCCTCACGAACAAGCCGGTCAAGCTGTTCTACGGCAAGCAGTTCAAGCCCACCGACACCCGCCGCCTCAACGATCTGGGCGACGGCGGCAAGGTCACGGTCTGGGGCGACGTCTTTGCTACCGAGGTCAAGGGCAGCCGCCGCAAGATTTATTTTACCTCCATCACCGACTACTCCGGCTCCGTCAACCTTAAAGTCATGGGGGAAGAAGGCGCGGATATGTCCAAGTGGGAGGGCCTCAAGCCCGGAACGACCCTCATCGTCCGTGGCAACTATATGTACGACAAGTACGAGCATGACTTTGTCATCATGCCCTACGACGTTTTGCAGGTCGAGCGTGAGCAGCGCCAGGATACCGCGCCCGACGGCGAAAAGCGCGTCGAGCTGCACCTGCACACCAAGTCCAGCTCGATGGACGGCTTCAACGACCCCGGCAAGATCGTGCGTCTGGCTCACCGCATGGGCCACCGCGCCATTGCCATCACCGACCACGGCGTCTGCCAGGGCTACCCCGAAGCGATGCTGGCCACCGATGCCATCCACGAAACAGACCCGAACTTTAAGCTGATTTACGGCTGTGAAGCCTACTTCGTCGATGACATGATCCCCGCAGTCTACGGCAGCGCCGAGCTGCCGCTCTCCGGCTCGTTCGTCGTCTTTGACACCGAGACGACGGGTCTCGACTCCAACACCGAGCGCCTGACCGAAATCGGCGCAGTCTATGTTGAAAACGGCAAGATCAACGAGGAAAAGAAGTTCTGCACCTTCGTCAACCCCGGCAAGCCGATCCCGCAGAAGGTTGTTGACCTGACCGGCATCAACGATGCCATGGTCGCCGACGCCCCGACGCCCGAGGAGGCCATCCGCGCTTTTAAAGAATTTTGCGGGGACAACATCCTTGTGGCCCACAACGCCCACAGCTTTGATATGCTGTTCATCCGCAAGGCGGGGGAGAAGGCGGGCGTCAGCTGGGACGAGAACACCTATATCGACACACTGCCGATGGGGCAGGCACTCTTTCCGGGTCTGCGCAACTACAAGCTGGACACCATCAACAAGCACCTCGAGATCCCGCCCTTCAACCATCACCGCGCCGTCGATGACGCCATGGCGCTGGCCCGCATCTATGAGGTCATGCTGACCGACCTCGAGGAAAAGGACATCCATACGGTGGAGTCTATCAACACCGGCCTCGGCGGCAACAAAGAGGTGCTGAAAAAGAAATACTACCACCTTATTATATTGGTGCAGAATCAGGTGGGCTTAAAGAACCTCTACCGCATTGTCAGCGCCGCCCACACGCAGTATTTCTTTAAGAAGCCGCGCGTGCCGCGCAGCCTGCTGAACCAGTACCGCGAGGGCCTGCTGCTCTCCCCGGCCTGTGAAGCAGGTGAACTTTACAGGGCAATCGTGGCCGGTCAGCCCTACGAACAGCTGCTCCGCATTGCCGATTATTACGATTATCTCGAGGTGCAGCCGCTCGGCAACAATGAATTCATGGTGCGCAACGGGCAGGTGGACTCGATCGAGGCCATCAAAAACTTCAACCGCACCGTCATAAAGCTGGGCGAGGACCTGCATAAGCCGGTTGTCGCCACGGGCGACTCCCACTTTCAGGAGCCGGAGGACTGGATCTACCGCGCTGTTCTGCAGGCCGGCAACGGCTTCAAGGACGCGGACAACCAGGCCCCGCTCTACTTCCGCACCACGCCCGATATGCTGGAGGATTTCAGCTATCTGCCGCAGGAAAAGGCGTATGAAATTGTGGTGACGAACCCCAACAAGATCGCCGCGACCATCGACAACAACCTGCGCGCCATCCCCAAGGGCACCTACCCGCCCAGCATCCCGGGCGCGGAACAGGAGCTGCGCGACGACACGTGGAAGCACGCGGCGCGCGACTACGGCAGCCCGCTGCCCGACGTGCTGCAAAAGCGGCTGAAAAAGGAGCTGGACTCCATCTGCGGCCACGGTTACGCCGTTTTGTACGTCATTGCCGTGCGTCTGGTGGCCTACTCCAATGCGGGCGGCTATCAGGTTGGCAGCCGCGGCTCCGTCGGCTCATCCGCCGTCGCGCACTTCTCCGGCATTTCCGAGGTCAACTCGATGCCGCCGCACTATCTGTGCCCCAACTGCAAGCACAGCGAGTGGATCAACGATGGCGTACACTTTGACGGCTTCGACCTGCCCGACAAGACCTGCCCGGTCTGCGGCAAGCCGATGATCGTCGAGGGCCACGACATCCCGTTTGAGACCTTCCTCGGCTTCTACGGCGACAAGGAGCCTGATATTGACCTGAACTTCTCGGGCATGTATCAGTCCCACGTCCACCGCTACACCGAGGAGCTGTTCGGCAAGGAAAACGTGTTCAAGGCGGGCACGGTCTCCGGTCTGCAGGATAAGACCGCCTACGGCTACGTCAAAAAGTACCTCGAGGAGCGCAGCAAGACCGTCAACCGCGCCGAGGAAAACCGCCTTGTTATGGGCTGCACCGGCGTCAAGCGCACGACGGGTCAGCACCCCGGCGGCATGGTCGTTGTGCCGGATACCTTCGACATTTACGACTTCTGCGCCATCCAGCACCCGGCGGACGACGTCAAGGGCGGTCTGCTGACGACCCACTTTGAATTTAAATACCTGCACGATACGCTGCTCAAGCTGGATGAGCTGGGCCATGATGTGCCGACCTTCTACAAGTTCTTTGAGGAATACTCCGGCATTCCGATTGATTCCGTCCCGATGAACGACGAGAAGGTCTACAGTCTGCTGACCAGCCCCGAGGCCCTCGGCGTGACGGAGGAGCAGATCGGCTCCAAGACCGGCACGTTCGGCATCCCCGAGATGGGCACGAACTTCGTGCGCCAGATGCTTCTGGACGCCCAGCCGAAGAATTTCTCCGAGCTGATCCAAATCTCCGGCCTGTCCCACGGCACCGATGTCTGGACCGGCAACGCCGACGAGCTGATCCGCTCGGGCACCTGCACGATTGCGGAGGTCATCGGCTGCCGTGACAGCATCATGCTGTACCTGCTGCGCAAGGGACTGGAGCCGAAGATGTCGTTCGACATCATGGAGGCCGTGCGTAAGGGAAAGGTCGCCAAGGGCGGCTTCAAGCCCGGGTGGGAGGAAGCCATGCGCGAGCACGATGTGCCCGACTGGTATATTGAATCCTGCCGCAAGATCAAGTATATGTTCCCCAAAGCCCATGCCGTGGCCTACCTGATGGCGGCCATCCGCCTGATGTGGTTCAAGGTCTACCACCCGGCCATCTTCTACGCGGTGTACTTCACGGTGCGCGGCGCGGATATTGACTATGAGGCCGCCGTGGGCGGCGTCCGTGTGGCGAAGCAGCACCTGCGCGACAACGAAAAGATCCCCAAGGACGAGCGCACCGCCAAGGACGATGACGCGCTGGTTAGCCTGCAGCTGGAAAACGAAATGCTGCAGCGCGGCTGCGAGTTTTTGCCCATCGAGCTGGGCAGGAGCTACGCCAGCAAGTACGTGGTTGAGGACGGCAAGGTGCGTCTGCCGTTCACGGCCATCCGCGGTCTGGGTGATGCCGCCGCCGCTGCGCTGGAACAGGCTACGATGCACGGGCAGGAGTATATCTCGGTGGAGGAATTGCAGCAGGCCAGCGGTGTGGCGCAGTCTGTTTTTGACAAGCTCCGCGCCGTCGGTGCTTTGGGCAGTCTGCCCGAAACGAGCCAGGTGGATTTGTTCAGTATGATTTAAAGGTGAGGGGCTCTGCCGCTTTGCCGTTGCCGCCAACTTGCCCCCTTGACAACCTACCTGATTTGCGCTATAATAGCAGTCACTGATGCGGGATTAGCTCATCCGGTAGAGTGACTGCTTCCCAAGCAGTAGGTGGCGAGTTCGAGACTCGTATCCCGCTCCAAAATACCCCGAGGCGTTTCGCTTCGGGGCATTTTTATTTGTGCAAAAAGAGGTGCCGACCATGCTTGACGCATTCCCAATCTATCACTGGTTCCACAACGGCAACCCGTATTCCGGGGCAGAGGGCGGTATGCGCTATGTCATCACCCCCATCAAGGTGCCCGACCCGAGCGACGAGAGCGGCAAGAAAAAGCGCGAGGCCCTCTGCACCGAGGTCTGGCCCGGCCCGTGGAGCATCGAGCATACCGCCGAGGAAAAGATCGAGACGCAGCTGTTTGACGGCGACCAGGCGGGCTTGGATAAGGCCGTCGCCTGGCTGCATGAGCGTTACACCGCCGAGGCAGACCGCTGGGCGGACATCCCGTCGATCCTCGACTGTGAGCCGGACCGCTGACGACTGATGAACACCTGCTGCACACCGCGGCAGGTGCGCAGGGCCGTACAGGTCAGCCCCGAGCTGGCAGCCCTGCTGCAAAAGCGCCGTCCCCGCGAAGATCAGGAATAAGGAGCCTATATGCCCAGACAGGTCCCGACGCCGCGCACGGTGGAGATCCCTTCCGCCGAGGCTGTCGCCAAGGAGCGCGAGCGTCTGCAATACAAAAAGAAATACAACCGCACGCTGCGCAGCACCATCTACGCGCTGCTGGTCGTGGCCGCACTGGCCGTGCTGGTCGCCACGATTTTTCTGCCGGTGCTGGCACATGAATTGAGCGAATAAGTACGAAGCCGCACCCCGCGCAGAGACCGGGGTGCGGCTTTTGCGTAAAAACGTGATTTGTACAAAAGCAGGTTGCACAAGACTGGCAAAGCGCGTACAATAGTGCTGAATGAGGCGATTTGTATGTGGTTACTGTACGCAGTCGGCTCTGCGCTGTCCGCAGGTCTGACATCCATTCTGGCAAAATGCGGCATTCGCAAAACGGATTCCACCGTGGCCACGGCCATCCGCACGATTATTGTGCTGATTTTTGCGTGGGTCATGGTGTTTGTGGTCGGCTCGCAGGGGACGATTGCCAGCATCCCGGCAAGAAGTCTGGTATTCCTGGGGCTGTCGGGTCTGGCTACGGGTGCCAGCTGGCTGTGCTATTTTTATGCCTTGCAGCGCGGGCCAATCGATAAGGTCGTGCCCATCGACAAGAGCAGCACGGTCATGACGATCTTGCTGGCTGCACTGCTGCTGGGCGAGAGTGTGACCTTGACCAGGGGCATCGGCGTTGTGCTGATCGCCGCCGGCACGTTCCTGATGATCGAGAAAAAGGGCGGCGTCCAGAAAGAGGAAAGCGGCTGGATGTTGGCGGCGTTCGGTTCGGCCATTTTTGCGGCACTGACCTCGATCCTGGGCAAGGTCGGCATCACCGGGGGCGAGTCCAATCTCGGTACGGCGCTGCGCACCGGCGTGGTGCTCATCATGGCGTGGGTCATGGTGTTTGTGCAGGGCAAGCAGGGCCGGGTGAAGGCGGTGCCCCAAAATGAGCTTGGCTTCATCTGTCTGTCGGGCCTGGCGACGGGTGCCAGCTGGCTGTGCTATTACAAAGCGCTGCAGCTCGGCCCGGCCAGCCTCGTCGCGCCTATCGATAAGCTGAGCATTCTGGTCACGGTGCTGTTCTCCTACATCGTGTTCCATGAGTGCCTGAGCAGAAAGGCTCTGACAGGTCTGGCCATGCTTGTCGCGGGCACACTCGTCATGCTGGTATAAAAATTATCATAACGGCAGCACCTTTTCCTGCAAAGGTGTTGCTTTTTTTGCTGTCTTTTGCCATAATAAATATATATGCAATAGGCAGGCTTATGCAGGAAAGGAGGCACAGCAGATGGCGCAAATCGCCGTGGTCGAGGACAACGACACCATGCGGGCGCAGCTCTGCGGGTTCATCGCGCAGTATGCGCAGGAGAGCGGACACCAGCTGGACGTGACCGCCTTCTCGGACGGAGCACAGCTTGTGGAGCCGTACCGCCCCGGGTTTGACATCATCTTTCTGGATATTGAGATGCCAACGCTCGGCGGTATGCCGACGGCGGAGCGCATCCGCAGGCAGGACCCGGATGTGGTGCTCGTGTTCGTCACCAACATGGCACAGTATGCCATCCGCGGGTATGAGGTCGACGCGCTCGACTTTGTGCTCAAGCCCGTCAGCTACTACCAGTTCAGCACCAAGCTGGAGCGCGCCTTGCAGCGCATCCGGCGCCGCCGCGGCGGGCAGGTGGCCTTGCAGGTCAGCGGCGGGGTGCAGCTGCTGGATACCGACGACATCCTTTATCTGGAAACGCGGGACCGCCTTTTGCACTACCACACGGCCACGGATACCTGGTCGGTGCGCGGCAGTCTGCTGAAGGCCGAAAAGGATCTGGCTGCCTACCACTTTGCGCGCTGCAACCAGTGCTATCTGGTCAACCTGCGCCACGTCAGGGGCGTGCAGGATGATCTGGTGCAGGTGGGGGAGGAACGGCTGGAGATCAGCCGCCGCCAGCGCACGGCTTTTCTGGCCGCGCTGGCGGCCTATGTCGGGGGTGCGCTGTAGGTGGATACACTTCTGACATGGGTGGTTTGTGCTGTCGGCCTGTGCGGTGCGGAGCTGGCCTACTGGCTGCCGCTGAAAAAACGCAGGAATTTTACCATGCGCACCGCCCTGAATTTTATCGCAGCAGTGCCGCTTGCGCAGGTCATCATCTGGGCCAACAGCGGCCACGCCAATCCGACGATGCTGCTGGTGATTTACGGCGGTTATTTCATCTGGGCTGCGGTGTCAACCCATCTCTGCACGCTGCTGGATTGGTCGGCCAGCGCATATTGCAGCATTTGGATCGTCCTGACGACGGAGTCGGCCTATGAGCTGTGGCGCGTTCTGATCTGGACGGCGCAGGCGCTTGGAATGCGCCATCTGCCGCTGCACAGCACGCCGATGCTGCTGGGGCAGCTGGGCTTTACCATTGCCTGCTGTGTGACGGTCCGGTATACCATGGCGCGCACGATGCCGGAGGACGGCATCTACCACATCGGCCCTCGCCAGTTAGGCAGTGCCGGACTTCTGGGCGCGATATTCGTCTTTCAGTTTTTTGCACTGCAAACCAGTCTGCGCGTCGGGCTGCAGCCATCGGCGGTAGTCGCACCGTCGATGCTGACCCAGTTTTACTGCGTGACGCTGCTCTATTTACAGACCGAGCTTTTCAAAAAAGCGGCCATGCAGAAGGAGATGGACGCACTGAACCTTCTGTATGACCGCCAGCGTAAGCAGTACCAGATCGCACGGCAGAACGTGCAGATCATCAACCGCAAGTGCCATGAGCTCAAGGTTCAAATCGCCGACCTGCGCCGCCTGCAGCCCGACGAGGCCGCAACGCAGAGCCTTGACGAGGCCGAGCAGGCGGCCCGGATGTACGACGCCAACGCTGCCACCGGTAATGAGGTGCTGGACGTCGTCCTGACCGAAAAGAGCCTGCTGTGTGAGGCCCAGCGCATCCGCTTGAACTGCGTGGCCGATGGCACCTGCCTTGCGGCCATCGAGCCTGGTGACCTGTACGCGCTGTTCTCGAACCTGCTCGACCAGGCCATCGACGCTGCAGCCCAGCAGCAGAATGACCGCCGCATGATCGACCTGCTTGTATGCAGGCGGCAGGGCTTCGCGGTCATCAACGTCATCGGCCCGGCGCTGTCCGGCAGCCAGCCCGACCACGGACGCCGCCACAGCTATGAGCTGAAGGTCGCCCGCCGTGTCGTGCAGAAATACAGCGGCGCCATGGCGACAGAGCCCCGCGGAGAGCTGTTCGCCGTCAAGATCGTGATGCCGCTCACCAAGGGATGAAAGAAAAAATACCGCCTGTTTTTTGTGCAAGATGTACAAAGAGCGGGCGGCCTTTTTTGTACCCCAAAAACCGAATATCCCGCCAGGAATACCACTTTTCGCAAACCCATTGCCAGAAATTTAACAGTTCTGTACAATACAGGTACAGTAAAAAACAACACAGGAGGGCGCAATGCGAAGCACGACCAAGCTGATGAAGAACTGGCAGTTCACCGGCCCTGACGGTAAGACCACTGCCGTGGACCTGCCGCACACCTGGAACAACATCGACGGCCAGGACGGCGGCAACGACTACTGGCGCGGCATCTGCATCTACAAGACGCGGTTTGCGGCGCCCGCTTTTGACAAGAATACCCAACAGGTCTGGCTGCAGTTTGAGGGCGTGAATGCCAGCGCCAAGGTCACGCTGAACGGGGTGGAGGTCACCCGCCACGACGGCGGCTACTCCACCTTCCGCGCGGATGTCACGGCGCTGCTGGCCGACAGCAATGTGCTGATCGTGGAGGCGGACAACAGCAAAAATGACCGCGTCTACCCACAGAAGGCTGACTTCACCTTCTACGGCGGCATCTACCGCGACGTCAGCCTGCTGGTCGTCAACCGGAACCACATCGCGCTGGATTATCTCGGCGGCCCGGGCGTGCAGATCACGCCCACTGTCAACGGCGCAAACGCTGACATCGAGGTCAAGACCTGGATGGAGGGCGACGGAGAGGTCGAGTTCTCGATTTACGACGCCGCCGGTGCCGAGGTGCTGACCGGCAAGGGCCGGGACACGACGGTCACGCTGGAGCACCCGCACCTGTGGGACGGCGTCCGCGACCCGTATCTCTACACCTGCGCGGTGCGTCTGGTGCTGAACGGCGAGGTACAGGACGAGGTACGCCAGCGCTTCGGCGTGCGCAGCTTCTCGGTTGACCCCAAGCAGGGCTTCTTCCTCAATGGCCGCCCGTATCCGCTGCACGGCGTCTCCCGCCATCAGGACCGCAAGGGTCTGGGCAATGCCATCACGCGCGAGATGCACGACGAGGATATGCAGCTCATCAAGGAGCTGGGCGCGAACACGATCCGTCTGGCGCACTACCAGCACGACCAGTACTTCTACGACCTCTGCGATGAGGCCGGCATGGTCGTCTGGGCTGAGATCCCCTACATTTCCGAGCACATGCCCAACGGGCGTGAGAACACCATCTCGCAGATGAAGGAGCTGATCGTCCAGAACTACAACCACGCCTGCATCGTCTGCTGGGGCGTCTCGAACGAGATCACGATCTCGACGAAGGACAACCGCGACATGCGCGACAACCATCATGTGCTGAACGATCTCTGCCATGAGATGGACAAGACCCGCCTGACGACGCTGGCCTGCTACGCGATGTGCGGCCCCTTCAACCCGGTGGCGCATATCACGGATCTCGTCAGCTGGAACCTGTATCTGGGCTGGTACGTGCCGGGCCTCTTTTTAAACGACCTCTGGATGGACTTCTTCCACCTCTGCTACCCGAACCGCGCGCTCGGTTTCAGCGAGTACGGCGCCGAGGGTATGCCGAACCTGCACAGCAGCCATCCCCGCCGCGGTGACCACACCGAGGAATACCAGGCCATCTACCATGAGTACATGCTCCGCTGCTTTGACCGCCACAAATGGCTGTGGGCGACCCACGTCTGGAACATGTACGACTTTGCCGCCGACGCCCGCGACCAGGGCGGCGAGCCGGGTATGAATCATAAGGGACTTGTCACCTTTGACCGCAAGACCAAGAAGGACAGCTTCTACATCTATAAAGCGTGGTGGAGCGACGAGCCGTTCGTGCATATCTGCTCGAAGCGCTATGCGGACCGCACCGAGAATGAGATCGAGGTCAAGGTCTACTCGAACCAGAAGAATGTTACGCTTTACGTGGACGGCGAAAAGCTGGCCGAGCAGGAGGGCGAGCACATCTTCAAGTTCCGTGTCAAGCTGAACGGCGAGACGAAGGTCCAGGCCGTGGCAGGGGACAGCATCGACGATGCGGTATTCCGCAAGGTAGATGCCCCGAACCCGGACTACAAGCTGACTAAGAAAAAGTCCACCAGCGCAAACTGGGTGTAAATTTCGCCAAGCTGTAGGGGCCGCACATGTGCGGCCCGCAGCCGAATGGCAGACGAGCATTTGCGGGAAAGCCGCGGGCCGGGCATGCCCGGCCCCTACAAACCTCCCGGAAATCGCATCGTATTCTTTTGAAACACGCCGCACCGTGCGGCTGTTTTATATAAAACAAGGAGAAAAAGGTAATGGATGATCTGAAAATGCAAAAGCAGACCTTGAAAAAGGCCTACAAAAAGACCAAGCGTAAGCACATTACGCCGTGGAAGATTCTGGCAATCATCTTCGTCGTGGTGATGATCGTTTCGATCCCGCTTAGCATCCTTCTGCAAAAGTTCGACAACACCATGGCGGCCCGTTTCGGCGGCAGCTTCTGGAAGCTGCAGAACGAGGACGCCAACGCCCAGTATTACACCAGTGACTTCAACTCCGCCGAGGAGATGGTCAACTACGGTCTGGCTTTGACCCAGCAGGTCGAGGCCGAGGGCGCTGCCCTGCTGATGAACAACAACAATGCGCTGCCTCTGGCTGCCGACGCTAAGGTCAGCACCTTCTCCAGCAGCAGCGTCAACCTCGTGTACGGCGGCACCGGCTCCGGCAATATTGATGCCTCCACCGCCGACACCCTGCGCACCGCCCTGGAAAAGGTCGGTGTCACCGTCAACCCCACCCTGTGGGACTTCTACACTGTCGGCGCCGGCAAGGACTACGCCCGCTCCAAGAGCGGCATGGTCGCCACCTCCAGTGAGGTCACCGCCGAGGTGCCTTGGGACGTCTACACCGACGAGGTCAAGGACAGCGTTGCCCAGTACGGCGATGCCGCTATCGTGACCCTGTCCCGCGTCGGCGGCGAGGGTGCTGACCTTTCCTACGGCGAGGTCAACTATCTGGCGCTCGACGAGAACGAGAAGGCTATGCTGCAGAACGTTGCCGAGATGAAGAAAAACGGCACCGTCAAAAAGACCATCTTGCTGATCAACTCCGCCAACGCCCTGCAGGTCGATTTCCTCAAGAACAACGAGTACGACATCGACGCCGCACTGTGGATCGGTGACGTGGGCATCTCCGGCATCAATGCCGTGGCCGAGATCCTGACCGGCAAGGTCAACCCCTCCGGCAGCCTGGTCGATACCTACTGCTACGACAACTTCAGCGCCCCCGCCATGTGGAACTTCACCCCCACCACCTACGAAGGCTATGTCGAGGGCGGCGATGTGTCCGCCAAGGCTAAGTCCTACATGATCTACCAGGAAGGCATCTATGTGGGCTACAAGTACTACGAGACCCGCTACGAGGACTTCGTCACCGGCAACGGCAACGCAGGCGACTACGCCTACGGCGACATCGTGGCTTACCCCTTCGGCTACGGCATGAGCTACACCGACTTCGACATCAGCGACATGAACGTCAGCTACAATGCCGCCGATGACACCTACACCGTCACCGTCAAGGTCACCAACACCGGCGACATGGCCGGCAAAAAGACCGTGCAGGTCTACGTCCAGAGTCCTTACACCGACTACGACAAGCAGAACGGTGTGGAAAAATCCGCTGTCTCCCTCGTCGGCTTCGGCAAAACGGCTGAGCTGGCTCCCGGCGCTTCCGAGACTGTCAGCATGACCGTCAACAAGCGCGATATCGCTTCCTACGACACCTACGGCGCCGGCACCTACATCCTCGACGCCGGTGACTACTACTTCACCGCCGCCACCGATGCCCACAACGCTGTCAACAACATTCTGGCTGCCAAGGGCTACACCGTGGAGTCCACCAACGGAAAGATGACCGCCGACGGCGACGCCGACCTGACCTACACCTGGACCGAGGACGCCCTCGATACCACCACCTACGCCACCAGCGAGAATGGCACCGCCATTACCAACCAGCTGTCCTGCGCTGACCCCAACCTCTATGAGGGTGTTGATGAGACTGTCACCTGGCTGAGCCGCTCTGACTGGAACGGCACCCTGCCCACCGAGACCGTCAAGCTGGCCCTGACCGAGCTGCTCAAGAAGGACCTGAAGGACATCCGCTACGATCCTGCCGACTACGAGAGCATCGAGATGCCCACCCTGGGCGCCAAGAACGGCGTTAAGCTGTACGACATGATCGGTCTGGACTACAACGATCCCAAGTGGGACGAACTGCTGGATCAGATGACCTTCGACGAGATGAACTCCCTGATCGGCGACGCCTTCCACTGGACCATGCCCGTCAAGAGCGTGGAAGCCCCCGGCACCCGTGACGAGAACGGCCCCCAGGGTCTGACCGCCAGCCTGCTGGGCAACGACAAGAGCCAGCTGACCGCCACCGCCTTCACCTCTGAGGACGTTATGGCTGCCACCTTCAACACCGAGATCATGACCGAGATCGGCAAGGTCATCGGCAACAACTGCCTGGAAGCCGACATCGCCTGCCTGTACGGCCCCGGCAACAACATTCACCGCACCCCCTACGGTGGTCGTAACTTCGAGTATTACTCCGAGGACGGCTTCCTCTCCGGCATGATGTCCGCTTACGAAGTCAAGGCAATTCAGGACAAGGGCGTCCACGTTGTTATGAAGCACTTTGCCCTGAACGACTGCGAGCAGGACCGTATCGGTTTGGGCGTCTGGCTGAACGAGCAGGCTGCCCGTGAAGTCTACCTGAAAGCCTTCCAGGCTCCCGTCGAGGTCGGCAACGCCAACGGCGTTATGATCGCCTACACCCGCTGGGGCGCTGTCTGGTCCGGCGGCAACTACGGTCTGGTCACTGGCATCCTGCGCAACGAGTGGGGCTGCGACGGCATGGTCATCACCGATAACGTTCTGACCCAGTATGTCAACGGTCCCGACGGCGTGCTGGCCGGTGTGTCCATCTACGATGCCATGATGTCCTTCGTCACCGACACCCTGCCCCAGTACAAGAACGACCCCGTCATCGTCACCGCCATGCGCGAGGCCTGCCACCACAACCTGTATGCCATCGCCAGCTCCTGCGGCATGAACGGCGTGGGTGCCGACACCACCATCAAGGTCACCCGCCCGACGGTTGTCACCATGAGCATCATCATTGCCTGTGCCTCCTCCTTCTTCTGCCTGCTGGGCATCGTGATGTGGATCATTGGCGGCATCAAGTTCCGCAAGACCGAAGAATACAAGGCCTACAAGGATTTCAAAAAATCCCTGAAAGCCTCTAAGAAAGCCTGATTTCTACAGAATTTCCGCAAGCTCCCCGCCGGCCTCGGCGGGGACTTTTGAGTAAGATTTCTTTTTCCACAACAAGGAGCAGCCCATGAGCGAAAATGCAAAAGCGTCCAGCGTCAATCGCGCCAAACTCTACCAGCTGGTACTGTTTCCGCTGAACAACGGTGCCACGAATGTTTATTACGTCCTTGTGCTTTCCTACATTGCCACCTTCGGCAGCAATGTACTGGCGCTGGGCACTCTGTTTGCCTCGGCCATGGTCACGGCCATGCGCCTGTGCGATGCCATCACCGACCCGATCATCGGTGCGCTGATGGACCGCACGAACGGTAAGTTCGGCAAATTCCGCCCGTTCATGGCCATCGGCAACCTTATCATGGCCGTCAGCATTCTGGTGTTGTACGGCATCACCCCGACGATCCCCGATACGATGATGTGGGCACGCTATGCCGCGTTTGTGGGCCTGTACTTTGTCTGGGTCATCGGCTACACCTTCCAGACCAGTTGCACCCGTTCCGGTCAGACGGTTCTGACCAACGACCCCAAGCAGCGCCCGCTGTTCACGATCTTCAACACAGTCGGCAGTCTGCTGGGCATGGGCGTTATGCAGTTCCTGGCTCCCATCCTTGCCAAAAACTATGAGGGCGGCTATTCCTCCGCGGGCTTCTTCCGCACGCTGGCCCCCGTGGGCATTGTGATGTCCATTGCGCTGACCATCCTGGCCATCATCGGCATCTGGGAGAAGGATCAGCCCAAGTACTTCGGCATCGGCGGCGAAAAGACCGAGAAGGTCAAGGTCAGCGAATATCTGCAGATCATCAGGGAAAACAAACCCATGCAGCGTCTGATGATCGCGGGCGCGGGCACGAAGCTGGCGCTCTCCATCGCCAACAACACCACGGTCCTGTGCATGCTCTACGGCTGCATGATGGGTGCTTACGATGGGCTGTACCTGCCCATGATGGTGCTGGGCTACGCCTGCAGTGTGCCGTTCTTCATTCTCTCTGTGCGCACCAGCCAGAAGAAGGGCCAGAAGGCCAGCCTGACGAAGTATGTCAGCGTGGCGCTGGCCTGCTATGTCGGCGTGCTGGTCCTGCTGCTGCTGTGGGGTCGCGGTGATGCATTCCATCTGAGCCTGCTGGGCGAGAATGGTCTGTCCATCAACCTGTACACGATTCTGTTCATCCTGTTCTTCGGCATCGGCTACGGCGCATACTACGCTACTGCCGACATGCCCATTCCGATGGTTGCCGACTGCTCCGACTACGAGACCTACCGCTCCGGTAAGTATATTCCGGGCATCATGGGTACGCTGTTCAGCCTGGTGGATAAGCTCGTTTCCAGCCTGTCCGCCACCGTCGTCGGCATTGCCGTGACCTTTATCGGTCTGAACACCCTGCCCACCCAGTATGACCCGTACACTCCGGGCATGAATGTGGTCGTTATCGTCCTGTTCTGCGCCATCCCGATGGTCGCCTGGGCGGCCACTCTCATCGCCATGAAGGGCTACAGCCTGACCGGCGAGAAGATGAAGGAGATCCAGGCCGTCAACGCCTGCCGCCGCGACGCGGTTGCGAACGGCATGAAGCTGGAAGATGCCATGGAAAAGTGGCAGACCGTCGACCAGCTGCCCGCGGAGTACCGCGCCTAAGCTTTAACCCTGAGATTCTCTTTGTCCTTCCATAAACGCAAAGCCCTCCGGCATCGTGATGATGCCGGGGGGCTTTGTTTAGTCTGCGTGACAGGAAAAAAGAGAACCCCCATGGCGGGATACGCCATGGGGGTTCTTTTTTGGTGCGGAAGATGGGACTTGAACCCACACGTCATAGACACACGCACCTCAAACGTGCCTGTCTGCCGATTCCAGCACTTCCGCTTGTTGCATTGACTGCAAGAGATATTCTAGCACAAACACCCCGGAAAAGTCAAGGCTTTTGCCGAAAAAAGATTTTGCAAAATCCCTGCCTTGTAAAGACTTGTTGGGAATGGTAGAATAAAGGCAGCAAAAAAGGGGAGAACTGCCATGCAAAATTTAATTTTCAGCCTGAACGCGACCCTGCCGGTGTTCCTTGTCATGGTGGTGGGGTACGCGCTGGGGCAGCTCGGCTTTCTGCCGTCCGCGTTCTGCAAGGCGTCGGACAGGCTGACCTTTAAGGTGACTTTGCCGCTCATGCTGTTTCTGGACATGGGCAGCGTGGACATCCTGCACGACTTCCGGCCCAGGTTTGTGCTGTTCTGCTTTGCCGCCACCCTCGTCGGCATCCTGACCGTCTGGGCGGGGGCTAAACGTTTTTTGAAGGACAAGGCGCTGGTGGGCGAGTTCGTGCAGGCGGGTTACCGCAGCAGCGCCGCCGTGCTGGGCGTGGCGTTCATCCAGAACATTTACGGCAGCGCCGGCATGGCCCCGCTCATGATTTTGGGCAGTGTGCCGCTTTTCAACATCTTTGCGGTGCTGATCTTGATGCTGGAATCGCCCGAGCAGCGCGGCGTGCCTGACCCGAAGCAGCTCTTGCGCGGCGTGGCCACAAACCCGATCCTGCTGGGCATTGTGTTCGGCACGGTCTATGCGCTGCTGCCGTTCACGCTGCCGCAGATCGCAACCAAAACCATCAGCAGCATTGCGTCGCTGACCACGCCGCTGTCGCTGCTGTCCATCGGCGCGTCGTTTGAGGGGACAAAGGCCATCAAAAAGCTCGGCCCCACGCTGGCGGCGGCGTTCATCAAGACCGTGAGCCTTGCGGCGGTGTTCTTGCCCTGCGCGGTAGCGCTGGGCTTTCGGAATGAGGAACTCGTCGCACTGCTCATCATGCTGGGCAGTCCCACGACGCCGAGCGCTTATGTCATGAGCAGGAACATGGGCCATGAGGGCGTGCTGACCTCGAGCTGCATTGCCCTGACGACCCTTCTCTCCGCCCTGACGCTGACAGGCTGGATCTTTGTTCTGCGGAGCGGGGGATACTTATAACGGAAAAAGGCTTCCCCATCGGGGAAAGCTGTCCGCGACGCGGACGGATGAGGGCCGCGTTGCCGGCAATATCCCGTTTACGGGAAACAGCGCAAGCTTTGCCCTCATCCGACCTCGCTTCGCTCGGCCACCTTCCCCCGATGGGGAAGGCTTTTTGTTTTTTATTGCTTCTCCTCCGGCTCGGCTACGGGCACGCCGCGGTGCTCCACGGGCGTCGAAAAGACGATCTGCGTCCGGGTGCGGCCAAACTGCTGCAGGTGGTTGATGAACTGATCCAGTTCCTGCGTCGTACCGAACAGCACCTCTATCAGCATACTGTAATCGCCGGTGACGCAGTTGCATTCCACCACATGGGGGCAGCTCTGGATATAGGGGTAAAACTCCGGCTTGCGCTGGGGGTCCATGTCCAGATTGATGAACGCCTTGACCATGTAGCCCAGCTTCGGCGCGTCGACCTGTGCCTGGTAGCCGGTGATGGTGCCGGAGCTTTCCAGCCGGGCCATGCGGGCCGACACGGCGGGGCTGGACAAAAACACATGGTCGGCAATTTCTTTTAACGGTGCGCGGGCGTTGTTTTGCAGAAGGTCGATGATTTTACGGTCAATGTGATCCATGGTAACACCTCATTTTAGGCAAAAAGCTCCCGTTCGTGTGCGCCATTGCACCTGAGCGAGAGCTTAGTCAGCTTTACTATGCAAAGAATTTTACCATACGGAAAGCAAAAAGTAAAGCGATTTGCAAAATAAATTAAGTCTACAACCCGGCAGGGGCCCGTCTGCCTTGTGCCTCACATATCCGGGAACACATTCCGCGCACTGATAAGTGCATTGTTATAGTACATCTCAAAATGGCAGTGGGAACCCGTGGCAGCGCCGGTGGCCCCCACATAGCCGATCAGCTGCCCCTTTTCCACGGTCTGCCCGGCCTGCACGACAAAGGACGACATGTGGGCGTACAGCGTTTTGTACCCGTTGCCGTGGTCGATCTCCACATAGTAACCCCAGCTCATGGTGGGGTGGTTGTGCCACTGGGCGGCAATGACCGTGCCCGCGTCGGCGGCATAGATCGGTGTGCCGTAGGGGGCCGTGATGTCCACGCCGCGGTGTCCATAGGGCAGACTGGCCCACCGGCTGATGCCCGAATACCCCGGCACCGGCCAGAGAAAGCTGCCTGTGCCCAGCCTGCCGATCATGCCGCTTTTCAGCCGCGTGCCGCGGTGGATGACCTCCGGCACGGCGGCCTGCACAAGCTGCACATCCACTACGCGGGTGCTGACGACCTCGCCCGCCACAGTTGTGATCTCGCTGGTGACAAGCTCGCTGCCGTTCTGCCCGGCCTGTACGGTCTCGGTTTTGCCAAAATCCAGCCCCGCGTCCTCGATGGTCTGGGTCTCAAACGGCAGCTCCCGGGTCACGGTCTCATACCGCACGGCCTTGACCTGCAAAAGGTCGTCCGCCCGCAGTGCGGCGGTCAGGTCGCGGTACGGTGTGATGGCCGCGGCAGGGTAGATGCCGTCCACCAGCCGCAGGGCGTGGACAAAGTCGGTCTGCACACCGTCGGTCTGCCACGGCGCACGCACGGCGTACAAAAACTGCCGCAGGTGGTCGCCCTCGTCGGTGACGAACCGCAGCGCGCCGTCCAGATAGACGGCGGTGCCCTCGGTGATCTCGCCGCCTGCGGCGCGCAGGATGGCATCTGCGGTCTCGCGCTCGGTCATGGGGCGGGTGTCGGCGTCGGCCATGACAAGGGTGTACGCGGGTTGGACGTCCCAGTCGGCCACGCCGGTCAGGCGGGCCTGTACGTCGGCGCGGGCTGCGTCGAACGCCTGCTCGTCTGTGACATAGCCCACGATCTGCTCGCCGACCTCGACCCGCAGCACAAAGGGCCGCGCCAGCGCGGTGCGCACAAACCATGCCAGCACCCCGGCGGCCAGCAGCGGCACGGCGTACCCCGCCAGCTGCCGCGGATGGGTGAGCGCTGCTTTAAAGCTGTCCGCCGCCCGCACTGCGGGCCGCAGCACCACAGCCAGCAGTGTAAGCAACGCCCGCGCTGCGCCGTGTGCCAGCGCCGCCAGCCCGCGTCCAACGCGCACCGCGGTGTATTCCACATGGAAGCCTGTGTAGTATAGAAAATCTCCGAAGGTCAAAGCAATACACGTTCCTTTTAGCTTTCCCGTAGGGGCCGGGCATGCCCGGCCCTGCACCTTCCCGTAAGCGCCCGTCAGCGGGACACCTGCGGGCCGGGCATGCCCGGCCCCTACGCGGCATTTAATGCGTCGGCACAAACCCCAGCGGGTCCACTCTGCTGCCGTCCACGCGCAGCTCCAGGTGCAGATGATACCCGCCGCCCGCGCCGTAGACATTGCCGGTGTTGCCCACATACCCGAGCAGGTCGCCCTTCTGCACGGCGGCCCCCTGCGCCACGGCGATGCTGCTCATGTGGGCGTACAGACTGTCGTACCGGTGGCCGTCGTCCGCGGTGCCGTGACTGACCTGCACGCAGTTTCCGTAGCTGTTCATCGTCCGCGCGGCGCTGACGACACCGTCCGCAATCGCATAGATGGGCGTGCCGCCCGGCGCGGCAAAATCGGTGCCGCGGTGGGGGATGCCCCAGGGGTCCGGCTCGGCAAACTGCGTCGTGATGCGCCCGTAGCTGTCCAGCGGGCAGCGGAAGTCAAGGCTAGTCAGGTGCAGGTCCGCCGTTGTGTAGCGTCGGCTCTGCTCCCGCACATAGGCGTCCAGTGCGGCGGTGGCGTCCTCATACGCCTTTTTCGCGGCGTCGGTCACGGCGGCCTGTGCCTGGGCCGCGGCCTGCTGGGCGGTCAGCGTGCTGTTTGCGTCGAGCAGTGCGGCCTCCAGCGCAGTCTGCGTGTCGGCCAGCGCCGCCTGCTGCTGTTCGAGTGCCGCCTTGGCATCGGCGGCCTGCCGGGCAGCCTCGTCCGCCGCGGCGCGGGCCTGCTCCAGTGCGGCGGCCTCGGCGTCCAGCTCGGCCAGAACCGTGCTGTTCCGCGCACTCATCTGCTGCAAAACCGCGTCGAACGTCAGCAGCTGGTACAGGCTTTTGGCCTGTGCCAGCAGCCAGACGGCTCCGCCGCCGTCCAGCTGCTGCAACGCGCGCAGCTGCTCACGGCAGACGGCCAGCCGCGCGTCGTACTCGGCCTGCTTGGCGTCCAGTGCGGCGCGGGCGGCGTCCGCCACGGCCTGCCGCTCGTCCAAAACGGTCTGCGCATTTTGCACGGCGTCGGTCACGGCGGTAATTTGCCCGGCCAGCTCGGCGGCCTGCCCGGTCAGGGCGGCAACCTCGCTCTCGGTCTGCGTCTGTTCGTTTTGCAATTCTTCCAGGGCCGACTGTGCGGTTTCGTACTCCTGCCGCGTCTCGGTCTGCTTTTGCGTTAATTCGCTCTTTTTATCATCCGCGTAAGCGGTCAGGCCCGAAAAAAGGGTACAAAAAAGCAGCCCCGCCGCCAGAGCAGCGGCGGGGAAGTGCCTGTATTTCATCTTGTTACTCCGCTAATAGGGCAGTCCCGGTCAGGTCTGCGGGCGCGCTGTCCTGCCGTGCCTCAAAGTGCAGGTGCGGCCCGGTGGAATTGCCGGTGCTGCCCACATATCCCAAGACCTGGCATTGAACCACGGACTGCCCGGCAGAGACGAGCGACGACTTCAAGTGCTGATACTCCGTTTCCAGCCCGCCGCCGTGGTCAAGCACGACATAGTTGCCCTTTTCAGCATCGTAGTCGGCGGTGGTCACGATGCCATCGGCAACGGCGTAAACCTCCGCGCCCTCCTCAGCGGCAAAGTCAATGCCGGGGTGGCCGTTTTCGGGGTCATAGCCGCTGACCTGCGGCGGGGGCGCGACCGGCAGGGTAAAGAGCTCCACGCCGGAAAGGGCTACGGCTCCATCGGCGGCAGTTACCTGGTCGGAACTCGCATTGCGCACAGCTTCGGCCAGGATTTCATCTGCCTTTTCCTGCGTCAGTTCGGCGGCATCGCTGCCCCGGTAGGCGGTAAAATACCGTGGTTCGACCAACGTGCCGTTGACATGCATCTCAAAATGGCAGGCGTTGCCGGTGGTGTACCCGGTGGAACCCACGTACCCGATGACCTGACCGGCGGTCACGGTCTGCCCGGGCACAACGGCGCAGGACTTCATGTGGGCGTACAGCGTGCCCCAGCGCAGACCGTCGGCGTCGGTACCGTGGTCGATCTCCACAAAATTGCCCCAGCTGTAATGCTCCTGCGCGGCCAGCACAACACCGTCCGCGGCGGCGTAAATCTCGGTGCCCTCGGCAGCGCACAGGTCGTCGCCCCGGTGGCTGTACTCGATGGCAAAGCGGGAAATATATTTGTACTTGACCGGGCAGACAAAGCGCGGGCTGTTGGCGGCGTCACTTAACGTCGGCAGCGTCGCGGCGGGCATGGCTGCGGGCGTCTCCGTGGGCGCAGGTGTCGGTGTCGGCGCTGCAGTCTCGGCAGTGGCGGCGGGCGGCTCCGGCGCGGCGTGGGCTGCTTCCACCTGCGGGCGCACCATACAGGCTGTCACGCTGGCACCCACGGCCACGGCGCAGAGCGCCAGCGCCCCCGCACCCAGACGGCGGTAGTGCAGCAGGTGCACAATGCGCTCCTTCACGCTGCCCTGCCCGAAGGCAAGACTTCCGGGTGTTCGGATGGGGCGTCCCTGCATGGCAAAATGCAGCAGGCTCTCACAGTAGGTGCTGCGCTCGGCCAGCGTGCAGCCCTGCACGGCTGCCTCGTCGCAGGCGGCCTCCATGTCATGCTCAAAGGCGCTCAAGGCCAGCCACGCCAGCGGATTGAACCAGTGCAGGCAGACGACGGCATAAAACAGCGGCTTCACCAGCGGGTCGCGGCGGCGGATGTGGGTCCGCTCATGCAGCAGCACAGCCTGCCGCGCCGGGCCTTGCAGGCTGTCCGGCAGGTAGATGCGCGGGCGCACAAAGCCCAGTGTGAACGGCGTGGGCACGCACGCCCCGCCGTAGCAGCCGTCTGGCGTTTTGCAGGCCAGCGCCACACAGCGCTTTAATTTCAGGTAGCCGACGGCCCCGCGCACAGCCAGCACCAGCACACCGACCAGCCAGACCGCCGCCAGCGCGTGCCACGGCGTCAGCCGGGCGTACCAAGGCAGAGGGGCCGCAGCTGCGGCTGCGGCGGGGGCAGGGGGCAGCAGCGGCAGCTCGCCCAGCTCCTGCACGGTGTCGGCGGCAGCAGCCAGCGGGGCGCTCTCCGGGCGGGGCAGCTTCAGCGGGATGCCCCACGGCAGCACGAACCGCAGCCCTACGGCCAGCCACAGCCAGCACAGGAGCCGACTGGGCGCATGGGCGCGGCGCAGGGCCCTGCAGACCAGCCATGCGGCCAGCGCGGCCACACCGCCGCGGGCGCTCAACAGCAAAAAGGCAAGAACGATACTGCGCATGGCTATTCCTCCTTATAGCGGGCGGCATCGAGCAGTGTGCGGATCTCGGCGGCCTCGGCGTCGCTGATGGGCTTTGAGTTCAAAAACGCGGCCACGAACCGCGGCAGACTGCCGTCAAAGGTCTTGTCCACCACTGCGGCGCTCTCGGCCTGCTGGACGTCCTCCTTTTTGATAAGGCTCGTCACGCGGCCATCGGCGTTTTGCAGCACGCCGCGCTCACAGAGCTTTTTTAAAACGGTGTAGGTCGTGCTTTTTTTCCAGCCCAGCCCCTCGGCGGCCAGCGCGACCAACTGCCCGCTGGGCAGCGGCTCGTTGTCCCACACAAGGCAGGCAAAGCGGTATTCGCCGTCAGCAAGGCGAAGTGGTTCATGGTTCAGCATAGGGAAAGCTCCTTTTGGTTTATTGCAATAGACCTATCTCTGCCTATAGTCTACTACGATAGACCAAAAATGTCAATATAAAATCCCCGCCGGTGGTGCACGGTGGGGGCATCAAATCCGGAAATGGAATAAAAATTTATGTATTATTCGATGCCTTTCAAATTTTTATCCCTTATCCGTAATTTCTGAGTTCGCCCGCCGGGAAATTTCCATTATAATATAGGGAGTAAATTGAAAAGGAGTACCCAGCGATGCGAGCAATAAACCTGAAAACGAATCATCTTACCGCGCCCCTTGGCATGGATGCCGGGCCGCTGTTCTTGTCTTGGCAGTGCGTTGACGGCGTGCGCCAGACTGCCTATGAAATTGAACTGACCGCGAACGGCGAGACTGTTTGGCACAGCGGCAAGGTGCAGAGCGCCGCCGTGCACGCCGATGCCCCGACTGTGGGCGGCTCCCGCGTGCGTGGGTGCTGGCGCGTGCGCCTGTGGGACGAAAACGACACCCCCGGCGCGTGGAGTGAGGCGCACTTTGAAACGGGCTTGGCGCAAAGCGACTGGCAGGGTGAATGGGTAGACCCCGAAACGGAAGAAATCGACATCCCCGGGGATGATGCCATCAACGCCTTTGCCCGCCCCAACTGGGAGCGCAAGCAGGCGGAAAAAGAAGCCGCAGGCAAGGGCGCAGCCGAGCCGTACAAGCCCCATCGTCCGGCATCGTACCTGCGCAAAACCTTTACTGCAGCCAAGGGTGAAGCGCGGCTGTACATTACCGCCAAGGGGCTGTATGCGGTATGGCTGAACGGTGTGCGTGTCGGGGATATGGTTTTAGCCCCCGGCAGCTTTACCGGCAACAAGCACCTTGCAGCACAAACATACGATGTAACGCGATATTTACGCGACAGTGAAAACGAGCTGCTGGTTGCCCTTGGTGATGGCTGGCACCGCAGCACGGGCGGTGTGGACGGCGACCGCGACTTGTTCGGTGATACGCTGGGCGTGCTGTTTCAGCTGGAGGTGGACGGCAAACCGGTCTGCGTTTCCGATGACACGATGCAGGCAACGCAATGCGGGCCGATCCGCCAAAACGATATGCAGCAGGGCGAGGTCTACGATGCACGACTTGAGGGCGAACTGACCGGCTGGCACGGTGTGCGCGCCTACCGCGACGACCTGCCCATCACCGGTATGAATACCGTGCCGATTCTGGAACACGAAGCCTTCCCCGGCAAGCTGCTGCAAACGCCCAACGGCGAGACCGTGCTGGACTTTGGGCAGAATATCGCCGGCTATGTGGAGATGGCGCTGACCGCCCGCGCCGGGCAAAAGGTCAAGCTGACCTGCGGCGAAGCGCTGGACGAAAACGGCAACTTTACCCAGGAAAACTTCCAGGACCGTGCCCGCCACAAGGAGGGCGGCACCGCCCAGATGCTGGAGCTTGTCTGCAAAGAGGGGAAAAACCACTTCAAGCCCCACTTCACCATCATGGGCTTCCGCTACGCTAAGGTCGAAACCGACGCCGACTTGACCGATGCTGTGTTTACTGCCCACGCCGTCTACTCCGATATGGCGGTGACAGGCAAATTTACCTGCGGAAATGACGCGGTGAATCAGCTTGTCAAGAACAGCATCTGGAGCCAGAAGGGCAACTTCTGCGATATCCCCACCGACTGCCCGACCCGCGAACGCGCAGGCTGGACAGGGGATATGGGCGTGTTTATTGAAACCGGCCTGACCCTGATGGACTGCTACCCCGTGGCGGAAAAATGGCTGGCGGAGTGCCGCCTGAACCAGTACCCCGACGGGCGCATGGCGAACATTGCCCCGCCGAACGCCCGCCCCGGCTATATGACCCCGATGCTCTGCATGTCGGCAGGGTGGGGCGATGCGGCGATTCTGGTGCCGTATGCCCTGTACAAACGCACGGGTGACCGCAAAATTCTGGCGGACAACTATGAGATGATGCAGCGCTGGTACGGCTTTTTGCTGGGGCGCGCGCAGCAGACAACCGATGAGCAGCAGGGCGGTGATTACGCCAAGTTCACCGTTTTAAACGGCATGGATTACGGCGAATGGTGCGAGCCGGGCATCACCCCCATGCAGGCGATGATGAACCCGCGCAAGAGCGTTGGCACGGCGTATCTGGCCTACTCTGGGCGCTTGCTGGCGGAAGTGGCGGAAGCACTGGGCAAGGCGGACGATGCCGCCAACTACCGCGGCACCGCCGCCAACGCGGTAAAAGCCTACCGCACGGCGTTTACCGAGAACGGCGTTATCAAGTCTGACCGCCAGTGCGAGTATGTCCGCGCCATTGCCTTTGCCCTGCTGGGTGAGGACGAAAGCAAAGCGGCTGCCGCAACGCTGAACCAAATGGTCATCGAGAACGGCTGCCACCTGAACACGGGCTTTTTGTCTACGCCGTTTTTGTGTGATGTGCTGGCAAAATACGGCTATACGGATACTGCCTACAAGCTGCTTTTGCAGCCCGACGCCCCCGGCTGGCTGTATGAAGTCGGCAAGGGTGCGACTACCGTATGGGAGACATGGACGGGCATTGACGAAAACGGCAAGCCCCACGAATCCCTGAACCATTACAGCTACGGCGCGATCTGCGGCTGGCTGTTCGGTGGCGTGTGCGGCATCCATTACGCGGACGGCGTACTGACGATTGCCCCGACGCCGGATAAATCGCTGGGCAGCGCCAAGGCTGCCTACGATTCCCCGGCAGGCCGCATCGTAAGCGGCTGGCGGTATGACGGCGACGCGGTGACCTATGAGTTTGAGATCCCCGCCAACCTGACCGCCGATGTCACCCTGCCCGATGGGCGTAAGTTTACCCTTGCCCCCGGAAAACACACAGTATAAGAAGACAGCGCCTGCCCTGCCGTAAAACTTACGGCGGGGCAGGCGCTGTTTTTGATAAACTGGAAGTTATCGCTTTGTTCCATCCTCATTGAAATTGTTTTTTAATGCCTTTTCCGTCGGGAAAATAGAGCCTATTAAAAATACCAGTTGTATTACAATGATAATAATGCTTAATATTCCTATTGTATCATCACTTGCTCCATAAAAAGGAATATGTATAAGCATTGTAGGTCCCAACAGACCAATACCGACTTTCCACCAAAGTTTTCCTGCATGGTCATGTGCAAATCTCCAAGTATCCATATTTATCATTGACATCTTAGTTCGGTATCCCATAATTCCATTGATTTTCTTTGGACAATGTTTCCACATCATTCTGCCCGCAATTATCATAATCGCTGGAATAAAACAATCACAAATCAAAATGAACCACCAAAACCACATACTATTTCCTCCTCAAATCCCGATTTTTGTTCTATTTGCTCCCCGATAAATATGAAGTTATCTTTTTCCTAATGGCAATGCTATTAAATTTCCCAATAATGCAATAACAGCATATCCAACTACATAAACCCATGCACTTGAGTTATAAAATATAAATATAGATGGCGCAAACATTATTGCTACAATCAAAATATACAAGAAGTTAAAACCATTCCTAATCCCATAAAAAACAGAGGTTATTAAACATATTAGAGGAATAATTACTAACATAACAATCATTGCACTTCCTGTGTTTTTTATAAACCAAGGAACGATATAAAAATCTATCAGCAACAGTAGGTAGAAAACCATGTTCTTTTTTAATTTATCCATCATATCATCATCCTTTCAAATTTCGATTTTCTGCCCTAAGTATATCATACAAACACCCAAATTTCAACGCAGGAAAAACAAATCCCCTGTCCTTTCGGGCAGGGGATTGAAGTTTAGCAATGCTGTTTGAGATATTCGGCGCTGACCTGCAAACTCTTTATGGGGGAGTTATCCACCCAGTTGCGGTGGCTTTCCAGAATCACGGCATCCACGCCGACAGAAAGCGCCTGTGCCATCAGGCTGTCGAGGTCCATATTGCCGGTGCCCAGCTCCATGCTGTCGGTTTTCAGAATCGGCGTTACGGCACTGCCCGTAAGGCGGGTGCCGCGGTCATTGATGTGCCACAGCTTCATGCGGGTTCCCAGACGCTGCATCCACGCAAGGGCATTCGCGCCGCCCTCGGTGAACCAGTAGCTGTCAAACTCAAAATTGACGTACTGCGGGTCGGTTTCCTCCAGCAAAATGTCGTAGGCACGCTTTTCGGCGTTCACATGGCGCAGCTCGCAGTTGTGGTTGTGGTAGAGCAGCTCCACGCCCTCGGCCTTCAGCGCCGCGCCCGCCTTGTTCAGCCGTGCGGCAAGGTCGTGCATCGTGGCTTCATCGCCGTAGTCAAAGCGATACATACCCGTGATGACAACATACTTCGTGCCAAAGCTCTTGGCTTCATCTGCCACCGCCTTGGCATCGCGTTCCAGACTGCCCAAATCGGTGTGCAGGCTGACGACTTGCAGCCCCGCTTCTTTGACCAAAGTGTGCCAGTCGAGGTTGCCGCCCTTGCCAACGGGCATACCCGCTGCCTTGGTCAGCAGCCGCACCATAAAGCCGATGGGGTGGATCATAAATCCGCACAGCTCAATGCCGTCATAGCCTGCGGCTTTCATGGCAGCCAGCGTCTGGCGCGCCTCGCTTTCATTGCTTAAAACAGTTCCCAGCATAAACTGCTGGACTGCTTTTGTGGGCATGGTTCAGCCCTCCATCTTGATAATTTCTCCCGTTGTGATGCCGTTTTCGTTGAAGCTGTCCACGCAGACGTAATAGGTCTGCCCGGCCATCAGCGTGGAAAGCGTGACCTCATCGGCATCATAGACAAGCCAGCTTTGGTAGAGCTTATCAGGTGCAATGCCGTAGCGCACATTGCAGCCCTGGGCGTTTTCGATGGGCTGCCAGCTGATTTTGCCGTCCAGCGCATCCACGCGCACGGCTTTTGCGTCGGCCTGGGCGGGGCAAGCGCCCTCGCCGTTGCCGAACACACGCAGCCCGCTAATGCGCAAAGCCTGCCCGTAGGGCAACTCGCCGCCCGTCACGCGGATATACCGCGCACGGATGCCGTCGGCATACTCATAATAGCCGTTTGAGCATTCGCGGGCGACATCCTCGCGCAGTGTCCATACCTTGCCGTCCAAGCTGGTTTCCACGGTGTAATGCGAAATCTGCGGGCGGGTTTCGATGTGGCGGGTCTTGCGGTCATCGCCGTAGCTGTCAGCAGGGAAGTCCACCGCCAGCGCTTCGTCCGCCATATTGACCTGAACCGCCCGCACATCGCAGTCCCTGCCCAAATCAACGCAGAGCCATTCGCCGGGCTGGTCGCTGCCCGCGCTCCACCAGCGGCGGCAGTCCTCGTCCACGGCATTCACCGGGTCGCTGCCCTCGGCGGTGGAGGACGCCGTCACGGTCTTGCGGTAGCTGAGCAGCATCCACTTGGGCTGCTGGCTGGCGGCGTCAAATTTGCCTGCCGGGATTTCATGCGGATAGTCGGCAAAATTCTGGTTGCAGTAGAGCACGCCGTCGGCATCAAATCCGGCAGGGAACAGCCCCACGCGGCGCTCAAAGTCGTGGTTGACCGAAATGCGCATCGTGGACGCGTGCCAGTAGTTGCCGTACTTGTCGGCAATGGTGCTGCCGTGTCCGGCACCCGTCATAAACCCGCCCGGCTTGGCGGAAAACGGGTTGGACGCCTGCAGCCTGAACGGTCCCAGCGGGGACTTGGATGTGTACACGCCGTCGGCGTAGGTATTGTACTGGGTGCCGGGGCAGGCGTATTGCAGATAATACGTACCGTTGTGCTTTGTCATAAACGCGCCCTCGATATAGGGCTTGTCAATAGCCTTAAACATCGCGGTCAGCACTTCGGCGCTCAGCCCCGGCATCTGCGCCATCTGGGGCGGCAGCTCCAGATGGCCAGTTGCCTCGTTATAGAACGCCTTCATGGACTTGTAAAGCACGCTGCTCTCTTTATCCACAATCCCGTTGTTACCGGGGCGCTCATAGCCCAGTTCTTCTTCGCGACCAAAGATCAGTTCTTTTTTCTCGCCGATGGGTGTCATGGTTTCGGGGTCAAGCTCCACGCCCCAGATAGGGGACATGTTGGAGCAGCCCCAGTAGAAATAGACGCGGCCATCATCGTCCCAGAACATATCCGGGTCCCAAAAGGCGAACGGAGCGCTGACCTCGGTAAACGGCTCGGTCAGCGGGTCCGCCGTGCGTAAAATCGGGCAGTCGCGCCCCTTGCGGCTGGCAGAGAAATAGAGATACGCGCCGACCTGGCGCACATCGGGGGCGTAGTCGTAAATGAGCAGATCGGGGTCGGCGTGGAAATCCCAATGCAGCAGATCGTCCGAGTACCAGAACCCTGCCGACATCGAAACAAACAGGTAGTATTTGCCCTTGAAGTACACCAGTGTAGGGTCAGCGCCCTCGCGGAAACCGGCGATGCGCTCACCCTCCTTCATGTGCTGGTAACGGTAGCCCAAATCCAAGGGGTTGCAGTAGGTTTCCATAAAATCACACATCCTTTTTGATGCCCTGCAAAACGCGGTTCAGCTGCTTGATGCTCTCGGCGTCCGTGCCTGCCTGCTTGAGCATACTCTCCACGGTCATGCGCTGCATGGCGCGCTCCATCATGGCAACCAGCGCCGGATTATCTTTTACGGCGGCGGCTACATCACCGCGGGCGGCAGCCGCCTTGTCGGTAATGGCTTTCAAAACGGGGCCCACCTTGGCATCTGCCATGGCAGCGGCCATATTGTCCTTGATGCTCCAGCAGGTTTCGTCCAGCTCACCGTCAAACCAGTTGTTCACGACCTGACGGTTGGACATAGCGTAAGCGGGATTCGGCTCGGCAGCCTTGTTGACCAGAATCACGCTGGAATACGCCCCTGCGCGGGCCTCAATGCTGTGCTTGCCGGTGATGGGCACATTGAAAACAAACACTTTGTCGCCTTTTTTCGTTTCGACCAGGTGTCCGTCCTTGTACAGCGAAACCTCCGGCAGGTTGGAGTAGACCCGGACTTCGGTCACATCCTCGGTGCGGTCCACATAGCGGCTGCCGCAGGTGTGTACAAAGGGCTGCTTGCTCCAGTAGGCCTTGTACAGGTAGAAGGCGTCCTTTTTGATTTTGCGGTCAAAGGTGACAAGGCCCTTCTGGTTCTCGCCGTTTTTGCCGCCCTCGTCGCGCCCGTCGGCGGCAAAGTCGAACATATTCCAGACATGGGTCGCCCACAGCCACGGGCGGTCAGCAATCATTTTTGCCATGTGCTCGTGATAGACGCACTGGTAGGTTTCGGTATAGTCGCCCTTTTCGGGGTGGGCGCTCTGGTAGGCGGGGTTGGCGTCCGCGCCATACTCCGAAAATCCGATGCAGCGGTCCGGGTATTTGGCGTGGTAGGTATCAAAAAAGTCGTCGTTCTGGTCAAGCTCGCCCAAGTACCAGCCAAAATACAGGTTGTAGCTGTTCACATCGGGAATTTCCAGAATCGGGCTGGTGATTTCCAGCATAAAGACGTTCGCCATCGTGGTCGGACGGGTCGGGTCAAGGCGGTGCGCCAGTTCGTTCAAGGCGCGGTGGTTTTCCAACAGCTCCTCATTGACAGCCGACGCAGCGGTAATTTCGTTGGACAGTCCCCAAACAGCAATGCAGGGGTGGTTGTAGTTCTGGACGATGAGTTCTTCCATCTGGGTCAGCGTGTTGGCGCGCCCGTTGTGCATGTGCATCGTGATGTAGGGGATTTCCGCCCAAATCACGACACCCTTTTCGTCGCACAGATCATAGAACGCCTGCGCGTGCTGGTAGTGGGCAAGACGGATGGTGTTGGCGCCCATTTCAAGGATCAGCGCCATGTCCTCCTCCATCATCTCTTTGGTGATGGCCACACCCGCGCCCTTGCGGTCCTGATGGCGGGAAACACCACGCAGGGGATAGGGGCGCCCGTTCAGGATAAAGCCCTTCTGCGGGTCAATTTCAAACTTGCGGCAGCCGAAGCGGGCGGTCTCGGTCTCGCCATTGACCAGCCGCGCAGTCACGGTGTAGAGATACGGGTCATCAAGACCGTCCCACAGGCGGGCATGCTCCAGCGTGAACACGGCTCTGGCGGTGCCGTCCTTGACGGCAACGCTCGTCTGCTGGCCATCCAGTGTGAAGGTGACACTTTCGGCACCCACCACAGCGGCCTCCACCGTCACTTCACAGCGGCGGGCGTCGAGGTCCGTGACAATCGGCGTGACCCTGACAGGCACCGCGCCGTTTTCAGCAAGGGCAAAATGAGCAGCGGGCACAACATGCAGCGTTACATCGCGGTAAATGCCGCCGTAGAAGGTGAAATCGGCTTTTTGCGGGTAAACGGTGTCGTTGTCGCTGTTGTCCACAGTTACGCGCAGCAGGTTGCTGCCGTTGCGCAGCGCATCGGTAATGTCCACGCAAAATGCAGAATAGCCGCCCTTATGCTCAGCAAGCTTTTGCTCGTTCAGGTAGACCTCGGCGGTCATGGCAACGGCATCAAACTGCAAAACGGCACGTCCGTTTTCCGGCAGGGAGATGTCAGGCAGCACGGTGGTGTAGCTGCAGGTGCCGCGATAGTAGTCATTACCGCCGTCCTGCCCGTCGATGGCGTTCCAGGTGTGGGGCAGGGTGACAGGTTCGTCGTGTCCTTCTTTGGAAAAAATCCAGTTCTGGTTCAAAAGAATTGTCTTGCTCATAACATGACTCCTTATGTGTGGATTTAACTTCAAACAGCCGAAAGGGCTGCAAACCCTTTCGGCTGTTGTGGGATGGGCTTACTGAAGCTGTTCTTTATAGAATTCAGACTGTGCGGCAGCCTTCTTCTCGGCAATGCGCTTCTGGACGTTGACCATCTCCTCCTTGGTCAGCGGGCAGCTGCGCATGGCAATCAGCGTAATGATCCAGCCGATGATAGGCAGACCAAACTTGAGAACCATAGCCATCCAGAAGATAGCGGGGGTGCAAGGGTCGGTGGGCTGGGGCATCGTGGCGGTGTAGCCCAGCAGCGCAACCGCACCGGTAGCAATCACGGCGGCAAAAGAGGTGATGAGTTTATCGACCAGGCTGTAGGTGCCGGAGACAACGGCGGGAATATAACGCCCGCTGCGGTCGAGCTCAAAGTCGATGGCATCGGCCATATACGAGGTGTTGGAGGTGGTGATGCACATATTGGAGCCGTTCTGCAGCAGAGACAGAATGACATAAATAATCATGGCGGGGCTGCCCATGACACCGATCTGTTTGGGGTCAATGACAAGGAAGAACACGATCATAACAGCGGTGATGACCATGCTGATGCAGGTGAAATTGACAATGCCCTTTTTGCTGCCGTGCTTGCCGACATATTTGGCACCGAATGCGGCGAAGAAGATGGACGGCACCATGCTGATGACCGTCAGGATCGTGCCAAGAGCTATATTGCCGATGATAATGCCGCCGAGAATTGTGTTGATGATGGCCTGGCTGCCGACCTGCTGAGCCAGCTTGTCGGATGCGTTGGACGCAATGTAGCACTGCAGCGGCTTGTTGTGCTTGAGGACCTCAACAATATCGGCCATCTTCAGCGGTTCGGTTTTCTTGGTGCCGACAAAGGTTTCGGGTTTGTCGAAGGCGGAAACGCCGAGGCAGACCAGCAGGGTGCCGATGGCGGCCACAATCAGGGTGATATTGCAGGCTGCGGTCAGAAATGCCTGATTATAGGTGCCGCCGCACTTGGGCAGCAGGACGACGTTGAGCACCATGGACATAACCATCGGCACCAGATAGTTGAATGCGGTCGTCCAGACGCCGAGGGTCGGGCGCTGGCGCGGGTCATTCGTCATAATGGCGGGAATCGTCTGCGCCGTCATATTGGTGGTGGTGTAGCCGATGACGTAGACCACGTACAGCAGCGTGAACGCGACCAGCCCCATCCCCTTGGAGGAGAAGCCGGTGAACATCGCGTAGAGGGCAACGGCCTCAATCAGGTAGCCAGCGATCAGCAGCACACGCAGCTTGCCGAACTTGGTGTTGACGCGGTCATACACAAAGGCCAGCAGCGGGTCGGTGATGCCGTCCAGAATACGGGTGCAGGTCAGGATGATGCCAACCGCGGCGGTGGTGATGCCGTAGCCGATGCTGGCCGAATAGCTGGCCATACCGATGAGCGAGTAGACGCTCATACCGACCAGCGCGTTGCAGGCGTAGCAGATGATTTGCCATGTTTTGGCGCGGCGGTATTGTACGCCGTCAACTTCTGAAGCAGTGGGTTTCTTTTTGAACATTTTGTTTTCCTCCTAAAAATTCCGCAGTGGTTTTTCTCACTGACACCACTATACCAGAAGCAAAACGGCAGCAGGAGATAAAAATCAGCAGATAAGGAACAAAAATTCGCGCATTATTTCAAGCAACACGAAATATTGTCCCGATTTGCTAAATAATACCCTCACGACTTGCGCTTGTTATGCTATGATACAGGTACAAAAGTTTCTGGATTTGCTTTAGACAGCACAGGTAAGGAGAAAATTATGCAGAAATTTGAAAAAGGCTTTTTTGTGGGCGCCGCCACCGCCGCCCATCAGGTCGAGGGCAACAACATTCATTCCGACTACTGGGCACAAGAGCAGCTGCCCCACACCAGCTTTGCTGAGCCGAGCGGCATTGCCTGCGACCATTATAATCGGTATGAGGAAGATATTCGACTGCTGGCGGATGCCGGGCTGAACGCCTACCGCTTTTCCATCGAATGGGCGCGCATCGAGCCGGAGGAGGGCAAGTTCGACCCTGCCGAAATCGAGCATTACCGCAAGGTCATTGCCTGCTGCAAGGCGCACGGTGTGGAACCTGTTGCGACGCTGCTGCACTTCACCAGCCCCAAGTGGCTGATTGCCAAGGGCGGCTGGGAGGCAGAATCCACGGTCGAATACTTCAAACGCTATGTCAGCTATGTGATGGAGCAACTGGGCAGTGAACTTTCTTATGTCTGCACCATCAATGAGGCCAACATGGGCCTGCAGCTGGCGGCAATCTCCAAGCGGTTCCGCCTGATGGCAGAGCAGGCCGCCAAGGCTGCTGCCAGTGCAGGCAAATCCGCCGAAGGCAGCGTACAGGTGGGCATGAACTTCCAGAAGATGATGGAGAACATGAAGTACGCTGCCGCCGAAAACGCCGCCGTGTTCGGCACACCGCAGCCGAAAATTTTCGTCAGCGAGCGCACACCCGAAGGCGATTTGCTGGTGATGCGCGCCCACGCTGCCGCGCGGGAGGCCATCAAGGCAATCTGCCCCGAGGTCAAGGTCGGTCTGACCCTCTCGCTGCATGACCTGCAGGCCCAGCCGGGCGGTGAAGCCTTTGCCGCCGCTGCGTGGGAGGAAGAGTTCACCCACTATCTTCCTTATATTAAGGAGGATGACTTCCTCGGCGTGCAGAACTACACCCGCACGCTGTACGGTGCGCAGGGGCAGCTGCCCGCCCCGCAGGGTGCCGAGCTGACCCAGATGGACTACGAGTTTTATCCGCAGGCGTTGGAAAACGTCATCCGCAAGGTGGCCGCCGACTTTAAGGGTGACTTGATCGTGACCGAAAACGGCATCGCTACCGCTGATGATACGCGCCGCGTGGCGTTTATCGAGGCAGCCTTGGCGGGCGTGCAGCACTGCATCGCCGATGGTATCCCGGTCAAGGGGTACTTCCACTGGAGCCTGATGGATAACTTTGAGTGGCAGAAGGGCTATGCTATGAACTTTGGCCTGATTGCCGTAAACCGCGAAACGATGGAGCGCACCCCGAAGCCCAGCCTTGCGACGCTGGGCGGATACGCCAACGCATAAAAATAGCAGTGGTTGTCTGTACGGCAGCCACTTTTTTGTGGTATACTGGTATAAAAAGAGGGTGATTCGATGGATGCTTTTCAAAATATGGAGTTGTTTTCGGAGCTGATCCAGTGCGGCGGCAACATTTATACATGGTGCTATAATGCCGATGGCAGCCTGCTGCAGAGCAACTGCCCGGAAGCGGGGTTCCTCTCCGGCGCATTTGACCTATTCGGCTGCAAGAAAAAAATGCTGGACTACGGCAGCCGGCACACAACGCCGGTCACGCTCGGCACGGCCATTGGCATGACATGGGCGGCTGCCTTTGAAAAGGACGGCAGCGCGCTGAAGCGTGTTTGGATCATCGGGCCGGTGTTTTATCAGGATGTTTCGCTGCGCGGGATCGAGCAGGGGCTGCAATACTATAACCGTCTGGAAACGAGCGTAGCATGGACCATGCAGCTGTATGAGGTTCTGAAAACCGTCCCGGTGCTGCAATGCTCAATTTTGAACCGCTACGTCCTGATGATGCACTACTGCCTGACCGGTAACCACCTTGCTATCAGCGACATCAACAGCGAGGTTTTGGTGCAGGAGCGCAATACAGTGCAGCTGCCCGCTCACGACCGCCACAAGGTCTGGATGGCGGAGCAGGGGCTTCTGCAGATGGTGCGCACCGGAGACTTGAACTACAAGCAGGCGCTTTCCGCCAGCATGGGCATCAGTGCGGGCGTACCCGTGCGCAGCGATGACGCCCTGCGTCAGAGCAAGACAAGCATCATCGTGTTTACCTCGCTGGTATGCCGTGCCGCCATCGAGGGCGGGCTTTCGCCGGAGGAAGCCTACGCGCTGGGGGACAGCTACATCCAATCTGCCGAAAATGCAAAAACGCAGGACGACCTCGATCCTCTGGCACTGATGATGTATGACGACTTTGTCCGGCGCGTGCATAAATGCCGCACAAACCCCAACCTTAGCCAGCAGGTGCAAAAGTGCGTGGACTATATTGAGATGAATCTCGATAAAAAAATACGCGCTGCAGATATTGCAGCGCTGGTGGGCTATACGGAATATTATCTGACCCACAAATTCAAGGAGGAAACGGGCTTGAGCGTGACAGATTACATCAAATTTGCCAAGATCGAGCGCGCCAAAGTCCTGCTGAAAAGCACCGATCAGACCGTGCAGGACATAGCCGCTGCACTTTCTTTCAGCACACGCAACTATTTCAGCCGGATTTTTCAGGAGGTCACAGGCCAAACCCCGATGGAGTACCGCGAAAAGTAAATGCTTATCCAAAAAACCTCTGCCAGGCAAACATCAAGTCTGGCAGAGGTTTTTATGTTTTATTCTTGTGTCAGCGCCCGCGCCATTCTGACCACGCGGGAGGCATTGATTTTTACCTGCTCCAGCGTCACTGCGCCGCTGTCGATCCCCTGCAGCAGATTGTCGTAATCACACTTGTTGCCGGGCATGAACAGGTCGCCGCCTGCCGCAGCCACATACTGCGCCTGCGAATCCCGGTGGGCAGAGCGCGCATCCCCGGCAATCGGTGAGACCCAGTCGGTCATGACGATGCCCTGATACCCGAACTCGGCACGCAGAATATCCATAATCAGCCCGCGGCTTTCGGCGGTGTGGGTGCCGTTCAGCAGATTGTAGGAGGTCATGACGGCCTTGGGCTGGGCTTCCCGCACGCAGATGCCGAAGCCCTTTAAGTAAATTTCACGCATGGCGCGCTCGGAAACCATGCTGTTGTTGCGGGTGCGGTTGTACTCTTTATTGTTGGCGGCATAATGCTTGATGGTCGTGCCGCAGCCCTTATGAGCCTGCACACCGCGCGTCATGGCGGCGGCCATCTTGCCGGAGACGAGCGGATCCTCAGAGTAGTACTCAAAGTTGCGCCCGCAGCGGATCGAACGATGGATGTTCAGCGCCGGGGCAAGCCACAGATGCACGCCGAAGTGCTCCATCTCCTCGCCGACGATGCCGCCGCACCGCTGCACAAAATCCGTGTCAAAGCTCTGCGCCAGCGCGGTGCCGATGGGAATGGCCGTGCAGTATTGGGTCTTGATCTCGCAGCCGGCCTTCGGCTTGCCGTTGCCGCCCATCAGGCTCATCACCAGTTTCATCGGGCCGGACAGCATTTCCATAATGGAATCCGGCATCGAGGCATTGCCGACAGCGTGCTTGCCCTTGCCGTCCTCATAATACTCCTTCGCAAGGCGCAGACCGGCAGGGCCGTCGGCCATGATCAGCCAGGGAATGCCCTTGACAGTGCTGCAGCTCTCACCCGCCGCACCGCAGACATGGAGGCCTGCTGTGCCGATCATCGAAGCAAAGCCCTTTGCGTTCGGATCAAAATTGCCAATCAGAAGCAGGGCGGCGTCCTCCTTGGTCAGGGCGTCCACCTCGGGCAAAATTTCCTCGGTGCGGGCATAATCTATCGTTTCACAGACAATCGAGGCCGGGTCGATTTCGATGACCGGCACACCCTCCGGGCGCTCCATCGTGGCGGCAGGGGCGGTAAGGTCGGTGAAATCCGTGCTGCCCAGCACATTTTTTGCCCGCAGGGTCGTGACAGTCTTGCCCAGATGCAGGACGGCGGCGGGGACGGTTTCGGCGCTGCTGACACCGACACGGACAAGGTGATCACCGGCCTCGAGAATATAGGAGGCAGTTTCGGCATCATAAGCTGCCATCTCCGGCAAGGTAAAGGAGCAGGTGACAGTTTCTGCTTCTCCCGGGGCAAGTGTGCGGGTCTTGGCAAAGGCGCAAAGCTCCTGCCAAGGTGCATCGAGCTTACCGGCAGGCTTGCTCAGATACACCTGCACGACCTGCCGACCTGCCAAAGCGCCGATGTTTTCCACGGAGGTACGCACAGTGACCTGCGCACCGTTTGCCTCCACCGCGACAGCTCCAAGGCGGAACTCTGTGTAGGAAAGCCCGTATCCAAAGGGGAACAGAGCTTTTTTGCGGAAGGTATCAAAATAGCGGTAACCCACATAGATGCCCTCGCGGTAGCGGGTTTCGTTCATGTCCTCAAAGTCGGGCATTTCGGGGTATTCCTCAAAGGCGGCCCAGGTGGTCGTCAACTTGCCGGAGGGATTGGCCTTGCCCAGCAGAATATCCGCCAGCGCACAGCCGGTCTCGACACCGAGCTGGGACAGCAGCAGAATGTTGCGCACGCCCATAACGGGGGAGAGATCCACCACGCCGCCGACATTCAGCACCAGCATAAAGCGGGTGAACTTTTTGTCCAGCGCCAGAATATCCCGCACCTCGGAATCAGTCAGGCGGATGTCGCCCTTGAGCGGCGTGCGGTCGTTGCCCTCACCGGAAATGCGGGAAACAACGTAAATTGCTGCATCGCCCTCAGCGTTGAGCGGCAGGTCGTATTCAGGCTCAGGCATGACCTTGCCCATGCCGTAGAGGATAAAGTTCTGCTTGGCGGCTTTGGCGTCCTTTTTCAGCTGCTTCAAAAAGGCTTTGCGGGCCTTTTCCCGCGCCTGCTCGTAGCCGGTGTGCCACTCCATCCCGGTCAGGGTAAAGCCTGCCTGCTGCAGTCCTTCCTCAATGGTTACGATGTAGCGTGAATTTACCTCACCGGAGCCGGTGCCGCCCCGGATCGTGCGGCGCACGCCGCTGCCATAGGCGGCAAGGGTGCAGGGCTTTTCCAGCGGGAAGCTGCCGTCCTTTTTCAGCAGCACGGTGCAGCCCGCCAAATCTTTGCGCAGCGCTTCGATGTGGCGCAGCTCATAATCGGCCATTGCAGTGGTATTTTTCATGCAAAACATCCTCCTTTTTCAATAGTATACAAGAAATATCCTCAGGCAGGGAAGTGAACATTTCGTGTTTTGAGATAATAATTAGGGCAATCCCGCATAATTCTAAGTGCCGATACGGCGAGCGAGGTGCCGTAGCCGCCGGAGCGGTGCTTGAGCCGTTAGGCGGGAATTGTGCGGTATTGCCCTATAAAATGCGCTTCAAAAATGGCTCGTCGATTTTGCAGTTTTTGTGCTATACAACAAAAACAGCCCATGACATCTTTTTGTCATGGGCTTATGGCGGAAAGAAAGGGATTCGAACCCTTGAGGGCTTTAGGGGCCCTACACGATTTCCAGTCGTGCGCCTTAGACCAGCTCAGCCATCTTTCCACATATTCAGTTGCGCAGCGCCTGACTGCATGAGCTATTATAGCAATACAAACTTCAAATGTCAAGCCTTGTTTTGCATTTTTTTGCAAAAAAATCTGCGATGGGTAAGATGTATGCAAAACATGCGTGCAAACTGCATATTTTGCACGTTTTCTCCTCTTGCAAACGGCGGCGCAAGGTGCTAAAACTATAAGGGGATAAAACATCTAACAAGAGGTAAGGAGAGGATATTTCATGTATTCCGTGTTCCGTGACTTGGCGATCATCATTTTGAGCGCAAAGTTCTTTGCACTGGTCGCCCGCAAATGCAAGGCCCCGCAGGTCGTGGGCGAAATCATTGCCGGCCTGATCATCGGACCGTGCCTGTTGAACCTGGTGCAGACCAGCGACGCCATCTCGATTTTTGCGGAAATCGGTGTGGTGCTGCTGATGTTCTCCACCGGCCTTGGCACGAACCTGAAGGAACTGATGCGCGCAGGCCCCATTGCGACGCTGATCGCCTGCATCGGCGTCTTTGTGCCGCTGGTAGGCGGTACGCTGCTGTATAGCGCATTCTACGGCTTTGCGGCGGTGGGCAGCCCGGAGTTCTACCGCGCGCTGTTCATCGGCACCATCATGACGGCGACGAGCGTCTCCATCACGGTGGCGACGCTGCAGGAGCTGGGCCATCTGAAAAGCTTCCTTGGTACGACCATCGTCAGCGCGGCAGTCATTGATGACGTCATCGGTATCATCGTGCTGACCTGCGTGCTGGGCGCCAGCTCGGGTGAGGGTACCGGCATCGGCGGCGTGCTCATCCAGACCGTGCTGTTCTTCCTCGTCGCCATCGGCGTCGGCGTCGTCATCCACTTTGCCATGAAATGGCTTGACAAGCGCAACCCCCACACCCAGCGCATCACCATCGTCAGCATGGCGTTCTGCTTTGCCATGGCCTACATTGCCGAGCAGTACTTCGGCATTGCCGACATCACCGGTGCGTACATTGCAGGCATCGTGCTCTGTGCGATGGACGACGCCCCCTATGTGGAGCGCCGCGTTGACATCAGCAACTACGTCATCTTTGCACCGGTGTTCTTCGCCTCCATCGGCTTAAAGACCGACATCAGCGGCCTGACACCGGAGATTTTGCTGTTCTGCATCTGCTTCGTCATCGTTGCACTGCTGACCAAGATCATCGGCTGCGGTCTGGCCGCGAAAATCTGCCGCTTCAACTGGGGCGATTCCCTCAAAATCGGCGTCGGCATGATGACCCGCGGCGAGGTCGCGCTGATCGTTGCCCAGAAGGGCCTGGAGGTCGGCGTTGTGGACCCCGTGTATTTCACGGCGGTCATCCTGCTCATCGTGGTCTCGTCCGTTGCGACGCCGCTGGCGCTGAAGGCTCTGTTCACGAAAATGCCGCCCGTGCCGCATCCGAGCCAAACGAAAGCGTAAAATCACGTGTAAAATACTTTGTAGGGGTCGATGCTTGCATCGACCCGCGGGCGGATGCGAGCATCCGCCCCTACAACCAACCCGCTATAACAAAAAATCCGGCAGACGCTTTTAAAGGCGTCCGCCGGATTTATTTTTATTCCGCCTCTACTGCGTGAAGGTGATTATCCACCCATTTGATCAGCAGCTCCAGCGCCACCAGGTTATGCCCGCCCTCAGGGACGATCAGGTCGGCCTTGCGCTTGCTCGGCTCGACGAACTGCTCGTGCATCGGTTTGACAGTGGTCAGGTACTGGTTGACAACGCTGTCCAGCGTGCGCCCGCGCTCCTTGACGTCGCGGACGATGCGGCGCAGGATGCGCACATCGGCGTCGGTGTCCACAAAGACCTTCATGTCCATTAAGTCGCACAGCTCGGGGGAGTCAAAAATCAGGATCCCCTCCACGATAATGACCGGCGCGGGCTGCACGGTCACGGTCTTGTCGCTGCGGTTGTGGATGGTGTAGTCGTAGACCGGCACCTGTACGGGGTGACCTGCGCGCAGCTCCCGCAGGTGGGCGACCATCAGCGGCGTGTCAAAGCTGTCCGGGTGGTCGTAGTTGAGCTTGCAGCGCTCCTCGTAGGGCAGCTCGTCGTGGCGCTTGTAGTAGCTGTCGTGGTTGAGAACGCTGACCTCGTTCGCACCAAAATGGTCCCGCAGCTTTTCGGTCAGGGTGGTCTTGCCGCTGCCGGTGCCGCCCGCGATGCCGATAATGATGGTTTTCATGTTCATAGCTCCTTATACATCCAATTTGATCTCGCGCCCCGTCGGCTGATACGCGCGGTATTTGACGCCGGTCATATTGAACATGCGGCGGCTGGCGATGCTGGCATGGGTGTCGTGGTATTTGTCCGATAGATAGATCAGTTCTTTGATGCCGCTCTGGATGATGGCCTTGGCACATTCATTGCAGGGGAAAAGCGTCACATACATTCGGGAGCCGCGCAGATCATGGTTCGGGCTGTTCAGGATAGCGTTCAGCTCCGAGTGGCAGACATACATATATTTTGTGTCAAGGTCGCTGCCTTCGCGCTCCCAGGGCATATCGTCGTCATTGCAGCCGATGGGCATACCGTTGTAGCCCAGGGACAAAATTTTGTTTTCCGGGCTGACGATGCAGGCACCGACCTGGCTGTTGTTGTCTTTGGACCGCATGGCCGAGAGCAGGGCAATGCCCATAAAGTATTCATCCCAGCTGATGTAATCCTGACGTTTCATAGGTACACCGTCCTTTATTTTTTTACTCTATTATACTGTGCCGCCGTGCGCCGCGCAAGATGCTGTATGCAAATATTTGCGCCGTGTGGCCTCGCCGCCGCGCAGATGACGCTCGGCCTTGTTCTTCTGTACGACGGCCTGCACCTCGGCCCAAAGGCCCGGGTTCTGGCGGCGCAGGCGGTGCTGGTCCTTCCAGATCGTGGATTTGCTCACGCCGAATACGGCAGCCGCCGCGCGCACGGTAGCACCGCTTTCCACAATATACCGTCCCACCGCCGCGGCGCGCTCCTCAGGGTCGCCCTTCATAGCCTGACCTCCTCGCATAGAATTTCCTGTCAAATCCTATGTGGAGGAGGGCGGGAGTATGCTACTTTATCTTATACACACGGCACGCCGCATTTTCATACCATACGTCATACCTTGCCGCATACCAGCTCTCATCCGCCGCAAATTTCGCGTACACACTGCTGTCAAACACGGCGTACCCGATGTCCCACGCGGCCAGCGTGTCCTCGTCCGGCGTCTCATACAGCGCCCGCATGGCGTTGTACTCGGCGGAATAGTCCATGCCGTGGTAGTAGACATAGCTGCCCGACCCGCAGAGTATCCGCCGCCCGGCCAGCGCAAACACCGGTGTTAAATGGCTGTCGCTTGTCAGAAACAGCGCGTCGCTCCCGGCGTTTTCGTCGATGTGATCCGCCAGCGCCATATCGTCCGCGCTCCACTGCCGGTAGTCGCTGAGCGCCTCGCGGCCTACGGTCAGCACACTGCCGAACATGCCCGCAAAGCAGCATGCCGCCAGCCCCAGCGCCCGCCAGGGCAGGGCGCGCACCTCTGCAAAAATATCCACAAGCAGCTGTGCAGCCAAAATACAGCCCAGAATATGCCAGACATAGAGCAGTTTGTTGTTGTCGTAATTGTTCGGCTGGAACACGACGAACTCCGCCAGCGCCAGGATCGCCAGCCCGCCGCCGTACAGCCACCGCTGCTTCGGCTTGGCGCGGAGAAACGCAGGGATCAGCAAAAGATACACAAGGCCGATGTTTTTGATGTAGAACCAGAAATAATTGTCTCGCAGCGTGCCGTCGTCCTGACCGTTGATCCAGTTGAAGTGCAGCCGCAGCATGTGCTGGCCGTCGAGGCTCTGCGCCAGCACCGTCGGCAGCATCTGGCACAGCCACGCCGCGCCGCAGACCGCTGCCAGCCCCAGCCAGGGCAGCAGCGTCTTTCGCCGCGGGCCCTGCGCCAGTGTGTAGACGCCGCCGACGAGGCAGAGCAGCACGAGCGCCAGCGCACTGTGGGTGTGCAGCAGCGGCAGGGGCAGCACCAGCGCGGCCAGCCACGGCCAGAGGCGGCGCTCGCCCTCATAGCAGAACCGCCACAGAAGATAGACGGCGGGCAGCAGCACGCACCAGCCGAACAGCGTCGCCCGCTGGGGGATAAGCAGATCCACAATCGGATTGACCCACTCGATGTTTTTCTCCACAAAATTCGTCGGCGTTGTGTAAAACCCCGTGAAAATGCCCGCAAAGCTGTCGGCAGAGCCGAGAAAGTACGCAAACCCAAGCCCGCTGCCAAAAAAAACAGATAAAACGCCAGACACGCCTTGCCGACGCTGTCGGTCACGCGCCGCGCCAGCTGCCAGAACATGCCGTACACCGACAAAAACGCGGGCAGCATCGGCAGCAGATACGCCGTGCGCAGGTCGGCCCCCAGCACCACAAAAACGCTGGAGACCGTCTCGCACAAAAACGGATAGCCGAACCGGTGCGTGCCGCCCAGCAGGGGATAGCGGGGCAGAAATTCACCGCTCTGCGCGATATATTTGATGAACCCGAGGTGCATCGGCATATCGCCGTAGCAGCTCTGGCCCGTGTGGTACGCGCCGTCCACCAGATGAAGAACGTGGGTGTGCAGCAGATACAGCGTGATGAGCACTACCGGCAGCAGGCACGCCCACAGGGCCCCGCCGTCGGGGTCCTTCGCCATGCCGCGCAGCCGCGTGCCGCGGTACAAAAGCGCTGCCCCGATGCCCGCCGCGGCCGCTGCCGCCAGCGCGACGGTGGGCAGTGTAAAGCCCAGTACCACCGCAAACAGTGCAGGCAACACGGCCAGCAGCGACACGCCAAACCCGCAGCCCAGCGGCACGATCACCGCCGCCGACCCGTCCGGCACCGCCCGCCGGGCCGACAGCAGACCGACGGAGAGAAACAGGGAAAGATAGAAAACGGAAAATAACATGAAGAACCTCACAATTCCTAAGGCCCCTTCGCTTGCGAGGGGGCTCCGCCCGCAGGCGGTGGGGGAGCGGCAGCCTGCGGCCACCCTCCCTCCGGCCCTTCGGGCCACCTCCCCCGCAAGCGGAGGAGGCTTTTGGGTGAGCTTACACCCCCTCCAAATCAAACGGCGGTGTATACTCCTCCCGGGCACTGCTCTTTTCCTGCATGTACCCGTCGGTCAGTCCCAGCCGCACGGCCTCGTCGATGACCTGCCGGTACTCATAGGTCGTGATGCGCCGCCCGAGGCCGTGCTCTGCCGCCTTATAAAAGGGTGTAAACTGGCTCATTAAGCTGGGAATAAATTCTATGCCTGTTTCCTCCCGCAGCGCTGCCAGCCGCCGCAGCACGGCCTTGCTGTCTGCCACGTGGCCTGGCAGGGCCAGATGCCGCACAATGACGCCCTTCTGCAAATACCCGTCCGCGTCGTACACCGGTGCGCCGGTCTGCAAAAGCATCTGCCGCAGCGCTGCGTCCGCCGCGGCAGGGTAGTCCCGCGCGGCGGAAAGCTCCGCTGCCAGCGCACCGTCCGCGTACTTGTAATCCGCCAGCCAGATGTCCACATACCCGGCCAGCGCCTTGACGGCCTCCACCGTCTCATACCCGCCCGTGTTGTAGACAACGGGCAGGGAAAAGCCCTGTGCCCGCGCGGCATCCAGCGCGGCAGTGACCCACGGCAGATACTGCGATGCCGTGACGAGGTTTATGTTTTTCGCCCCGCCGTTCTGCAAATTCATAAAAATCTCGGTCAGCCGCTCCACAGAAATCGCCTTGCCGACCTCGCCCTGACTGATCGGGTAATTCTGGCAATAGCAGCATTTCAGCGTGCAGCCGCTGAAAAACACCGTGCCGCTCCCGGTTTCGGCGTTCGGGTCGCCGCTCAGGCACGGCTCCTCCCAGTGATGCAGGGCGGCGCGGGCCACGCGCAGGGTGTTGTCTGCCCCGCAAAAGCCGCGCTGCCCTGCGGCGCGGTCCGCCCCGCAGGCCCGGGGACAAAGGGTGCAGTGATGGGGTATCTGCATGATAAAATGCCTCTTTCACAAAATTTCTTGCTTTTAGTTTACCACAAACGGCGAAAGTGTGGTATACTGTATCTACCAATATTGCAAAATAAAGGAGCGTGCTTTTATGTCTACCCCCCATAACCGCGCCGAAAACGGCGATTTCGCCAAGACCGTCCTGATGCCCGGCGACCCGCTGCGCGCCAAATTCATTGCCGAGACCTTCCTCGAGGACCCGCGCCTTGTCACCGACGTCCGCGGTATGTACGGCTACACCGGCACCTATCAGGGCCGCCCCATCAGCGTGATGGGCAGCGGCATGGGCATGCCGTCTATTGGCATTTATTCCTACGAGCTGTACACCCAGTACGGCGTCGAGAACATTATCCGCATCGGCTCCGCCGGCTCCTACACCGACAAGGCAAAACTGTTTGACGTGGTGCTGGCCACGGGTGCCTACTCCGAGAGCAACTACGCCGTGACCCAGAGCGGCGACACCGACGACATCCAGACGCCGAGCGCCGCGCTGAACGATGCCCTGCGCGCCAGCGCCAAGGCTGCCGGTATTCCGCTGATTGAGGGCAACATCCATTCCTCCGACGTGTTCTACCGCCAGCCCAGCGACGAGAAGCCGACCTACTGGGAAAAACTGCGCGACGAAAAGGGCTGCCTGGCCGTCGAGATGGAGAGCTTTGCGCTGTTCCACAACGCCAGGATCCTGGGCAAGCGCGCCGCCTGCCTGTTGACGATCTCCGACAGCTTTGTTTCGCCGGAGATCACGACTGCCGAGCAGCGCCAGACCAGCTTCACCGCCATGATGAAGGTCGCGCTGGGCGTTGACGCATTTCTGGAGAAGTGAGCATGGAAAAGGCTGAGATTCAGGCGCTCATCCGCGAGGCGTTCGCCGCGCAGAAGTTCGCCTATGTACCGTACTCCCGCTTCCACGTGGGCGCGGCGCTGCGCGGCAAAAACGGACAGGTGTTCCGGGGCTGCAATATTGAGAACGCGAGCTACACCCCCACGAACTGCGCCGAGCGCACGGCTCTGTTCAAGGCCGTCAGCGAGGGTGTGCGCGAGTTTGACGCCATCGCCATCGTCGGCAGCAAGGTGGGGGAGACGAACACCCTCGTCACCGGCCCGTGCGGAGTCTGTCGTCAGGCGCTCTATGAGTTCGGCGGCCCCGAATTGACCGTCATCATGGCCAGAAGTGAGGCCGATTACATCGTCACGACCCTCGGCGACCTGCTGCCCTACGGCTTCGGCCCGGCAAATCTGGAGTAAAATTACTTTCTTTGGCTCCCCTTGAGGGGAGCTCCCGCTGCAGCGGGTGAGGGGTGGCTGGGGGCCGCACGATTTACGCGGAGTCTCCCGCCCACCCCTCAGGCCCTGCGGGGCCACCTCCCCTCAAGGGGAGGCTTTTTCAGAAAACCAAAGGAGTTCCCTTACCACATGAAGAAATTCTTAGCACTGCTTCTGACGCTGGCGCTGCTGGCAGGGCTGACCGCCTGCAAGGATACGGAGGCTGCCAGCACTGCGCAGGAGCAGCACACTGTAACCGCTCCGACGAACGACGCGACCTTTGTCTACCAGCCCGATGACCCGGCGGCCACACTGCCCGGCGGAGAGTCCGTCGTGCTGGTGACCGGCCCCGGCGGCACGGAATCCGGCGAGGATGCCATGCTGTGGCAGGGCATACAGACGTTCGCCAACACGTACGGCTATACCGCAGACGCCCAGACTGCCGCGGGCAACACCGCAGACGAGGCCGAGGCCGCCCTGCGCGCTGCCGCCGAGAGCGGCGCAAAGCTCGTGGTCTGCCGCGGCGACACCATGGGCGCGGCGCTCTACCGCGTGCAGGAAAACTACCCTGATGTCCACTACCTGCTGTTTGACAGCGAGCCCCACAGCGACGACTATAGCGCTTACAATACGGCCAGCCTTGTCCATTGCGTCCTCTTTCAGGAGGAACAGGCCGGGTATCTGGCCGGGTACGCCGCTGTGACCGATGGCTACACCACGCTCGGCTTCATCGGCGCGCAGGAGATACCGGGCATTGTGCGGTACTGCACCGGCTTTCTGCAGGGCGCGGAGGCCGCTGCAGAGCTGCAGGGCGAGTATGTCACCCTGCAGACCTGGTTCACCGATACCTATGAGAATAACGACGCCATTACCCAGCGGATGATCGACTGGTATAATAACGGTACGTCGCTTATTATGGTCAGCGGCGGCAACCTGTACGAGGGTGTGTCCGGCGCCGTCAACCAGACCGGCGGCAAGGCGATCACGACGGATTACGACAACACAGAGCTGGGGGACCGCGTGCTGGGCAGCGCCATCAAGTGCTACAACGCTGCCGTGCAGCGTCAGCTGTACACCTTCTTTGCGGCGGGCACCTGGAATGGCCAGACCGGCGGCCAGACCGAGAAGACCGGCTTCACGAACGGCGAAGTCGCGCTGGTGGCCGGGACGCCCTGGCGGTTTGACAGCTTCACGCAGGACGACTACCGCACGCTGTATGAGGAGCTGCGCACCAGCGTCCTAAAGGTGGATGCCTACTCGGATCTGGATACGCTGCCGGACACCCCGAACGTCACGGTGGACCGCCTGCCGTAACCCCCCCACTTGGCCCCTCTGTGAGAGGGTCCCGCCCCTGCGGGGCACCTCCCTCGCCGAGAGAAGCAGGAGGCTGCGCTTTGTTATGCTTTTGTAATGTTTTTTACGTCGTTTTGTCATTGAATTAACAGCGCAAATGCGGTATACTGGAAGCAAAGCGGCAGGGAACCGCCCTGCTGCGCAACTGAAAACAACCTAAGGAGATCAAAACCATGAAAAAGTTTCTCGCTTTTGTAATGGCTGCCAGCATGGCGCTCTCTCTGGCTGCCTGCGGCGGTCCTTCCGCCAGCACTGCCACGAGCACCACGACGGAGGCTACCTCTGAGGCTGCCGCTTCCACCTCCGGCAGCAAGACCGATGTCGCCTTTGTTACCGACGTCGGCAACATCGATGACCAGTCCTTCAACCAGTACACCTGGCAGGGCGTGCAGGATTTCTGCTCTGCAAACAGCCTGAACGCCAACTACTACCGTCCCACCGAGGACTCCGACGCCGCCCGTCTGGAGCAGATGGACAACGCTGTCAACGACGGTGCTAAGTCCATCGTCGTCGCCGGCTACCTGTTCGGCAATGCCATCGCCGAGGCTCAGGAGAAGTACCCTGACGTGCAGTTCCTGGCTCTGGACGTTTCCGCCAGCGACCTGGGCGACAAGGCTCCCACCGCCAACACCGCTCTGATCACCTATAAAGAGGAGCAGGCCGGCTACCTGGCCGGTTATGCCGCTGTCTATGACGGCTACAAGGAGCTGGGCTTCCTGGGCGGCATGGCTGTCCCCGCAGTTATCCGCTACGGCTACGGCTTCGTGCAGGGCGCTGACGCCGCTGCCAAGGAGATCGGCGCTACGGATGTCAACATCAAGTACTGGTACTCCGGCGGCTTCGCAGCTACCGATGAGGTCAAGAACAAGATGGACGGCTGGTACTCCGAGGGTACCGAGGTCGTCTTTGCCTGCGGCGGTCCCGTCTGCGTGAGCTGCGCCGCTGCTGCGCAGGCCAACGGCGGCAAGATGATCGGCGTTGACGTTGACCAGTCCGGCCAGTTCGACACGGTCATCACCTCCGCTACGAAGGGTCTGGCCGAGTCCGTGAACGAGGCTCTGACCGATGCCATGAACAACGGCTGGAAGTTCAGCGAGACCTACTCCGGCAAGGAGACCAAGCTCGGCGCTGCCGAGAACTGCGTCGGCCTGCCGATGAGCACCTCCAAGTTCACCAAGTTCACCCAGGAGCAGTACGATTCCCTGTACGCCTCCATCGTGGACGGCACCCTGGCCATCGACGACAGCTATGACGCCGATGTCAAGCCCGCGGTCACCACCATCACGGTTGACTACCAGAGCTGATAAGGCTTTAAAAGTATGATTTTTAACCACCCTGCGCACCTAGCGCAGGGTGGTTTTTGTTCTGTTTTGCCAAATTTCGACTACTTTTTGTGCGGATTCTATTGTACATGGCGCAATTTTTCTGTATAATATAATATAAGAATTTGTGTACAAGCCCGTACACATTGAAAGGGGCGTGCAACGATTGGCAGATAATTATGTCATCGAAATGCTGCACATTACCAAGGAGTTCCCCGGCATCAAAGCCAACGACGACATCACCCTGCAGCTGCGCAAGGGTGAGATCCACGCCCTGCTGGGCGAAAACGGCGCCGGTAAATCTACCTTGATGAGTGTGCTGTTCGGTCTGTATCAGCCGGAGCAGGGTACGATACGGAAAAACGGACAGGAGGTCAAGATCAACAACCCGAACGATGCCAACGCACTGGGCATCGGCATGGTGCACCAGCATTTCAAGCTGGTGGAGTGCTTCACGGTGCTCGACAACATCATCCTGGGTGTTGAGGACACAAAGCACGGCTTTTTGCAGAAGGACGAGGCCCGCAAAAAGGTCATGGCCCTGAGCGAAAAGTACGGTCTGAAGGTCGACCCGGACGCGCTGGTCAGCGACATCTCCGTCGGCATGCAGCAGCGTGTCGAGATCCTGAAAATGCTCTACCGCGACAATGAAATCTTGATTTTCGACGAGCCTACGGCGGTTCTGACCCCGCAGGAAATCGACGAGCTCATGGACATCATGCGCGGCTTCAAGGCCGAGGGCAAGAGCATCCTGTTCATCACCCACAAGCTCAACGAGATCATGGCGGTCTCTGACCGCTGCTCTGTCCTGCGCAAAGGCAGGTATATCGGCACCGTTGACATCAAGGACACCACGAAAGAGGAGCTGTCCAAGATGATGGTTGGCCGCGACGTGCAGTTTGCCGTCGATAAGAAGCCCTGCGAGGTCGGCAAGCCGATCCTGGAGGTCGAGAACCTCGTCGTGCCGAGCAAGGTCCACAAGAACAATGCCGTCCGCGGCGTCAGCTTCAACGTCCGCGCGGGCGAGATCGTCTGCGTTGCCGGTATCGACGGCAACGGCCAGAGCGAGCTGATCTACGGTATTACGGGCCTCGAAAAGCCCACGTCCGGCACCATCAGACTCGAGGGCAGGGACATCACGAATGCCCCCATCCGCGAGCGCAGCAAGGCCGGTATGAGCCACATCCCGGAGGACCGCCACAAGCACGGTCTGGTGCTGGATTACACGCTGGCCGACAACATGGTTTTGCAGCGTTACTGGCAGCCGGAGTTCCAGAACCACGGCTTTATTAAAAAGAACGCCGTATTGCAGTACGCCGAGCGCCTGATAAAGCAATACGATGTCCGCAGCGGCCAGGGCCCTGCGACGATTGCCCGCAGCATGTCCGGCGGCAACCAGCAGAAAGCTATCATCGCCCGCGAGGTCGATAAGGACCCGCAGCTGCTCGTTGCCGTGCAGCCCACCCGCGGTCTTGACGTCGGCGCGATCGAGTATATCCACAAACAGATCGTGGCCGAGCGCGACAAGGGCCGTGCGATCCTGCTCGTCAGCCTTGAGCTGGACGAGGTCATGAACCTGTCTGACCGCATCCTCGTGATTTACGAGGGGGAGATCGTCGGCGAATTCGACCCGAAAAAGACCACCGTCGAGGAACTGGGCCTGTATATGGCCGGTGCCAAAAAGCAAGGGGAGGCGAAAGCATGAGCAAACAGAATAAACAGCCGCTTCTGCAGCGTCCCGCCGTTGTAGGGGTCCTGGCCAGCCTTTTGTCCATCGTCGTCGGTCTGGTGCTGGGCTTTGTACTGCTGGTCCTGCTGAATCCCGGCGCCGCCGTGGGCGGCATGAAAGCTATGCTGGCCACCGGTTTTTCCAGCATGGACAAGCTCGGCAAGGTGCTGTACCAGGCGGCACCCCTGATGATGTGCGGCCTGTCCGTCGGCTTTGCGTTCAAGACGGGGCTGTTCAACATTGGTGCGTCCGGCCAGTACACGATGGGCGCTTTCTTCTCGCTGCTGTGCGCCATTCAATTCCAGCTGCCGTGGTACGTCTGCCTGCTGGCGGGCGCTGTCGGCGGTGCGATCTGGGGCGTTTTCCCGGGCCTGTTCAAGGCGTATTTCAACGTCAATGAGGTCATCACCGCCATCATGTTCAACTGGATCGGTATGTACCTCGTCAATCTGCTGCTGGCCAACATGCCCGATATGCTGGCCTCCGGCTGGGGCGCGTCTAACTCGGACCGCACCGCCGCGCTGAACGTTGCAAACCCCGGTGCGATCCTGCCCAGGGGGCCGTTTGCGGCACTGTTCGGCAACTCGAGCTGGATCAATATTTCCATCATCATCACGATTATTTTTGCCATCCTCGTCTGGGTCATCCTGCAAAAGACGACCTTCGGCTATGAGCTGAAGGCCTGCGGCCTGAGCCGCGACGCTGCCCAGTACGCGGGCATCAACTCCAAGCGCAACATCGTGCTGTCCATGGTCATCTCCGGCGCGCTGTCCGGCATCGGCGGCGGCATCTACTACCTGGCCGGTACGGGCCAATACGTGCTGGAAAAATCCATCCTCGGCATGGGCTTCAACGGCATCCCTGTCGCCCTGCTGGCCAGCTCCAACCCCATCGGCACGATTTTTGCGTCGCTCTTTATCAGCTATATCCAGGTCGGCGGTGCCGCCATGCAGCCCGCCTACTCGTCCGAGACCATTGACATCGTCATTGCCGTCATCATCTATCTGGCGGCCTTTGCCCTGCTGATGCGCGGCATCATTACCAAGGCGGTCTCCGGCCATAAGGGAAAGGAAGGTGCTGCAAAATGATGATCGCTGCCAACATTATCAGTATGACCATTTTGTTCGCAGTGCCGCTGCTGCTCGTCGCCATGGGCGGCATGTTCAGTGAGCATTCCGGCGTCATCAACATCGCACTTGAGGGCATGATGATCATTGGCGCACTGTTCGCCTGCTTTACGCTGCAGGGCCTGGACCAGAGCGGCTTCGGTCCCGCACATCCGCAGCTGTCGATGTTCATTGCCATTCTGGTGGCGGGCGTCACCGGCATGATTTTTTCGCTGCTGCTGGGCTTTGCGGCCATCAACCTGAAGGCCGACCAGACCATCGGCGGCACGGCGCTGAACCAGTTTGCGCCCGCCTTCGCCGTCGTCATGACCTGGGCCATCCAGGGCCAGGGCCTGACCACGATCTTCATTCCCAACTGGGTGCGCATCACCCGCGATACCTTCGGCCTCGCCCCGGTGGACGGCCCCAGTTTCTGGAACAACCTGATTTTCAAGTATTTCTACCTGACGACCCCCGTTGCCATCGTCCTGTTCATCGCGGCCTACATCGTGATGTACAAGACCCGCTTTGGTCTGCGGCTGCGCGCCTGCGGTGAGCATCCCCAGGCGGCGGACTCCGTCGGCATCAACGTCTACAAGATGCGCTACGCCGGTGTGTTGATCTCCGGCTTCCTGGGCGGTGTCGGCGGCCTGGCCTACACGCTGGCAGCCGGCTCCGGCTTCAACTCCGACGTTGGCGGCTACGGCTTCCTGGCGCTGGCCGTTATGATCTTCGGCAACTGGAAGCCGCTGCCGATCCTCGGCGCGTCGCTGTTCTTCGCGCTGTTCAAGGTCATTGCTGCGCTGAACGCCACGCTGACCTTCCTGCCGAAGTTTGAGGGCGTCAAGGAAATTTCGAACTTCTACCAGATGCTGCCGTATATCGTCACGATGATCGTGCTGATCTTCACCTCCAAGAACTCCCAGGCCCCGAAGGCCGAGGGCATTCCCTACGACAAGGGCAGCCGTTAATCACAAATCACAGCAGGCCGCCCGGTATCCCAGCCGGGCGGCCTGCCTTTTGCAAGGAGAAAAACTATGCGAATGTACGATATTATCGCCAAGAAGCGCGACGGCGGTACGCTGAACCATGAAGAACTGTCCTTCGCCGTCAACGGCTATGTGGCAGGCGATGTGCCCGACTACCAGATGTCGGCGCTTCTCATGGCCATCTACCTGCGCGGCATGACTGACGAGGAAACCGCCATGCTGACCGACGTCATGGCCCACTCCGGCGACATGGTCGATCTGTCTGCCATCGCGGGCATCAAGGCCGACAAGCACTCTACCGGCGGCGTCGGTGACAAGACGACGCTGGTCATTGCGCCCATCGTGGCGGCCTGCGGTGTCAAGATCGCCAAGATGAGCGGGCGCGGCCTCGGCCACACGGGCGGCACGATTGACAAGATGGAGGCTGTCCCCGGCACCCGCACGAGCCTGACGCAGGAAGAATTTTTCAGACAGGTCAACGAGATCGGCATTTCGGTCATCGGCCAAAGCGGCAAGATCGCCGTCGCCGACAAGAAGATGTACGCCCTGCGCGATGTGACCGCCACCGTCGGCTGCATCCCGCTGATCGCGTCCTCCATTATGTCCAAGAAGCTGGCCGCCGGTTCGGACGCGATCCTGCTCGATGTCACGATGGGCGACGGCGCGTTCATGAAGGATCTGGACGGTGCGCTGGAGCTGGCCCGCCAGATGGTTGCCATCGGCACAGCGCATGGCCGCAAGGTCGCGGCGCTCATCACAGATATGGACAAGCCTCTCGGCCACAACATCGGCAATGCGCTGGAGGTCGCCGAGAGCATGGCCGTTCTGCAGGGCAAGGGCCCCGCGGACCTGACCGAGGTCTGCCTGCAGCTGGCCGGCAACATGCTGGTGCTGGCGGGCAAGGGCGATATGCCTACCTGCCGTAAGCTGGCCGAGAGCGTCATTGCCGACGGCTCCGCGTTTGAAAAGTGCTGCCAGATGTTTGCCGCGCAGGGCGGCGACATCAGCGTACTGCGTGACGCTGACAAGTTCCAAAAGGCAAAGTACAGCTATGAGCTGACCGCCCCCGCCGACGGCTATATTTACAAAAACGACGTCGAGAAGATCGGCAATGCCAGCGTGCTGCTGGGCGCGGGCCGCATCAAGAAGGAGGACAGCATCGACTTTGCCGCGGGCATTACGATGCACAAAAAGCTGGGCGACTACGTCAAGGCAGGGGAGAGCATCTGCACGTTCTATGCCGACGACGAGAGCCTGTTTGCCGCAGCCGAGGAAATGTACCGCGGCGGCCTTGTCATCCGCGATGAGCCGCCGACGCTTCCGCCTCTCGTCTACGCGCGCGTAACGAGTGATGGCGTGGAGCGGTTCTAAATTGAAACACCCGGGAGGGATTCACCCCTCCCGGGTGCTTCATTTTTACGCACTGTTTGCTATGGAATAACGGTTCAGGTGTCCGCCAACTCCACCACCAATTTGGCTTCGGTGGCGGCAATGGCAAGCTGGAGCTTATTCTCTAAGTTCGTCTTTTGCAGCATATTGATGACGTGGAACTTCACGGTGGATGGCTCGACCAAGATGCCCAACGGCCACATGGATGCCATCGAGCCGTATGACTACCGCGCCTTCCAGCCCTTCTCGACCGCGTACCTGCCGGGCTATATGGCAGACAAATACGACGAGGACGCCGACACCTGCCAGGCCCGCGCCCACAGCCGTATGCAGAATTCGGTCAGCAGCGAGCTTTCGGCCAGCATTACCGGCTACAACAACGTAAGCACCCTGAGCGAGAATATCAGCATTGATTACACCGCCAAGCACTACGCGCTGCTGCCGGTCTGGATGCTGCACACCAAGTGGCAGGGCAAGGATTACCTGTTCGCCATGAACGGGCAGACCGGCAAGCTGGTGGGCGATTTGCCGGTTGATAAGCGAAAGGTGGCCGCCTGGTTCGCGGGCATCAGTGTTCCGCTGATGATCCTGCTTGCCATCCTGCTTTGAAAGGGGGAAACAGAGTATGAAAAAGAAACTGTTTTCTCTGCTTACGGCCCTGCTGCTGTGCCTGTTCTGCGCCGTGTCGGCGTTTGCCGAAATGCCGCTGGTGATGGACACCTACACCCACACCACCGAGACCGAAACGTACGACCCCGTCAAGGACGACAGCTCGAGCGGGTCGAGTACCGACAGCGACGGTTTTGGCGGCAGCTCCGGCGGAAAATTCTAAGAGTATCCATTTTGACAACAGCGGCGGCTTTCTTTGCGAAAGCCGCCGCTGGCCTTTTATCGAAATTTTTCATTATAACTTTGAGAAATGTTCTGCTGTTTAGGGGTGCTGCAAACACAAAAAAGCTCCTGCAGCGTTTAATTCACGCTGCAGGAGTCTTTTTTACTTTTTCCTTTTCAGCCAGAACACCTTAAACTTCCCGTATCCGTTGGGCTTGTCCTCGTCGAATTCCTCGGTCTTGACGTAGCGTTTGAAGGCACCGTCAAACTGCAGGGCGTTCCCGTCCTCCTGAATGTCGGTCAGCACGCGGGGAATGGCGGTTTTCTGGCTCTCAAACTCCGGTTCGCGGTCCCATAAAATGTTTCCGTCAGCGTCAAAGCCGTGGGCCCAGACGCTGAACACCAGACAGGCGGCCTCGCCGTAGCAGTAGCGCTCAAAGCGGATGCGGCCATCCAGATAAAACAGCAGACAATCGCGAAAATGGGTCTCCAGCTCTTTCTCATAACGGCGCCCGCACCCGGACCCGGCAAAATCGGCAGCATTGGCAGTCATGGCGTGCCCTCCTGTTTGTTAGTGCTTTTATTATACAGCAGGGCAGGGCGTTTCGCAAGCAGAAATATAGGACGCGGCGGTAGGGGCCGGGCGTGATCGGCCCGGTGCTCTCCCGCAAATGCCCACCCGCCATATACCGCCGGGCCGCCTATATGCGGCCCCTGCTGCGCGGTAAAACATTACGCTTTCACATCCATTTTTTCCAGCAGCACTTTTGCGGTCAAAAGCACCACCGCCAGCCAGCCCGCACACGCCAGCAAAAACGGCAGCACATTCCCGGCCAGCACGTCGGTGCTGCGGTTGGCGTTCATGCCCTGCTGCATCAGGCAGTAGGGCCACAGCAGGGCATAGCCCTTGTTGCCGATCAGCATTCCCGCAATGCCGCCGACCAGCCCTAAGAAAATCGGCACCGCAAAGCTGCGGATCAGCATGGCCAGCAAAAGCTGCACCGCCGCCACAGCCAGACCGCCGAAAATGCCGCGCACCAGATAGAAAACGATGCTCATCGGCGGCCAATCGCTGAACCCGGCAAACAGCCGCCCGCACGCCACGTACAGCACAAAAACAAAACATTGCGTAAAGCACATCAGCTTTACAACAACAAGAAACTTTGCCGCAAACAGCGCGAAGGGCCGCACGGGTGCTGCCATGATCAGGTTCCAGTTGTGGCCAAGGTGCTCAAGCCGCCAAAGGTAGGCTGCATACGCCGACACCATCGCGGGAAAGAACAGCATCGAGTAAAACAGCGTGTGCTGCGTCCACAGGCTGTACCACCGCTCGGTCAGGATTTCCAGATTTTGCAGATAGTTGAATGTCCCGTACCCGGCGGAAATCAACGGCAGCACAAAGAAGATCACCCAGATGGGCGACGCATGCAGTTTGCGGTTCTCGGCAATTATACAACGCTTCAGCATTCGTTATACCTCCTTATCGCGCATCATGCGCCAGGCGGCGGCGAACAAAACCGCTGCCAGTACCACGGTAAACGCCAGCAGTCCCCAGCTGTAGGGCCGCAGGCCGTAGGTCACAGTGCGGGTGGCCCGGTCCCAGAGGGCAATCTCATAGCAGGACAGCGGGACAAAGTAGCCCCACGGCACAAAATAACTGACAAGGGGCGGCATGAACGCCGAAAACAGCCCGATCAGTGCCCCCACAATGCCGACACAAAGCGCAGGCAGCGGGTTGTCAAAAATCAACATCAGCAGAAGCTCCGAGAAAAACAGCATGACATCGACAGCCAGCGTGCAAATGCCCGTGTACACAAACGGCCCGGCGGGGAGCGCCTCGGTATAGCCCTGAACCCGCCCCAGCAGGATGGATACGGCCATTTCCAGCGTGACCATCAGCAGGACCTCGCCCGTGCCCAGCAGCGCCTTGCCCGCAAACAGACTGCGGCGGCTTTGCAGCGTGTACAGCAGTTTTGTGGTGCTGCCCTTGACCTCCATGTCCCACAGGCGGCTGGCGATCAGTGCCATCACAATGGGCATTAAAATGGCGTTCAGAAGGGGCAGCGCGTACAAAAGCGCGCTGTAGGCGTTGGCCAGCTCGTCCGCGCCGGTGGGGGCCTGCGCCCCGGCCCAGAGATACACGACCACCGGCACGGCCAGGCAGATTAGCAAATCGTGGCGGCGGCGGGCCTTTTGCAGCTCCGCATGCAGTGCTTTGCCCATCTCAGTCCGCCTCCTCGCTCGTCAGGCTCAGGAAAATCTCCTCCAGCGTCTTGGTGTGGGGCGTCAGTTCCACAACGCCCGCGCCGCAGGCAGCCAGTTTTTGCACGAGGTCGGCCAGCAGGGAGTCCCGCAGGGGCGGCAGCGTCACAACGCAGCTGTCGCCGTGCGCGGTCAGACCGTTGGCACGCAGGATCGGCGCGGCCTTGGCCGGGTCCAGCAGCCGCAGCGTGACATTGCCGCGGCTGTGGCGCTGCAATTCGGTCAGCGGTCCCTCAAACAGTATATGGCCGTGGTCGATGATGCCGACCTGCTCGACCATCTGCTCCATCTCGCCCAAAAGATGGCTCGAGATCAGCACCGTCGCGCCCGTGGCGGCGGGCATGTTCCGGATGAGCGCGCGCATCTCCTGAATGCCCGCGGGGTCCAGACCGTTCGTCGGCTCATCCAGAATCAGCAGCTTCGGGCTGCCCAGCAGCGCCATGGCAATGCCGAGCCGCTGCTTCATGCCGAGCGAATACTGCCCGACCCTGCGGCTGCGGTCCTGCGTCAGATGCACAATGTCCAGCACGCGGCCGATGTCCTTATGGGGCACACCCTTTAAGTCGGCCACAATCTCCAGATTCTCCTGTGCGGTCAGATGCAGATACCCGGCGGGGGACTCAATCAGACTGCCGGTCTGGCGCAGCAGCGGCAGTCGGCTTTTCTCGGTCAGCTCCTGCCCGAGCAGGCGCACCCGGCCCGCCGTGGGGTGGATGAGCCCCAGCAGCATCTTCATGGTGGTGGATTTGCCCGCGCCGTTCGGCCCGATGAACCCGTACACGCACCCCTGCGGTACGTGCAGCTCCACATGGTCCACGGCTGTATGCGGCCCGTACTGCTTGCACAGGGCCTTTGTCTCGATTACGGTTTGCATAATGCACACTCCTTTGCTTTCGGTATGGCCCTATGCTACACCCTGCGCCTTAAACGAACTGTAAGAGCAGCTTAATTTTGCCTTAATTTTGGGGTCGTGCTATGGTGGGCGGGGGTGAATCGTAGTATGATAGGCAGGGGTCGTATATGGGCGGCCCCTACAAGCTCAAAAAAAGGGGAAAACCTATGACCACCATCTACGACGCCGCCATCCTCCTGGTCGATGACAACCCAGACCTGCTTACCCTAGTCACGGACAACCTGCGCACGGCAGGCTATAAAAGCGTATGCACTGCCGCAGACTGCGCCGCGGCACGGGCGGCCTTCGCCGCGCACCGCCCGGACCTGATGATTCTGGACATCAACCTGCCGGACGGCGACGGCTTCGGGTTGTTCCGCACCCTGCGGACAGAATCGGACGTCCCGGCGCTGTTTCTCTCGGCACGGGACGCCGACGCGGACAGGCTGTTCGGGCTGGGGCTTGGCGCGGACGACTATCTGACCAAGCCGTTCCTGATGCAGGAGCTGCTTTTGCGCGTGCAGCACCTTTTGCAGCGCGCCTACCGCACCGAGCTGCGCCGCAGCCGGGTGCTGACGCTGGGGGACTGCACGGTCAATTTGCAGGACGCCGCCGTCCGCCGCGCTGACGGCACAACGCTGGCCCTGACCGCCACCGAGCGCGCCCTGCTGCAAAGGCTGGCCGATGACCGCGGGCACATCGTAACCTATGATGCCGTTTGCGAGGCCGTCTGGGGCGCGGACTATTACGGGTACGAGAACAGCCTGAACGTGCATATCCGCCATCTGCGGGAGAAAATCGAGCCTGACCCCGGGCATCCGCAGTGGCTTCTCACGGTGCGGGGCATCGGCTACCGGCTGACTGGGGAGGTGTGAAGTTGAAAACCTTTACACGAATGATCGGGCGCTATGTGCTGGCCACGGCGGCGGTGGTGCTGCTGGTGGTGGGTCTGCTGCTGGGGGCGGTGGTCTATCTGGGGCTGCACTACGGCGAGGCCGCGGACAGCCGCGTCCGCATCGGTACGCTGGCAGAGGCCCTGATCCCTACCGCCGACGGCCTGCAGCTGGACCCCGCCCGCACGCCCGCGGACTGGCTGCAGGGCTACGCCTGGGCGATGGTGCTGGACGACGACGGCAGTGTGATCTGGCAGCATGACCTGCCGCAGAACTTGAATAAACACTACACAGCGTCGGAAATCGCCTCGTTCTCGCGGTGGTATCTTGACGACTGGCCGGTGTTCTGCTGGACGGCAGACTACGGCCTGTTTGTGGCCGCCATGCCGCGCGGTTCGGTCTGGAGGTGCAATATTTACAACAATGCGCAGCTTATGAACGCCATGGCAGCGGGTATGCTGCCCGCGCTGGCGCTGCTGCTGGGTGTGCCATCCCGGAGAACAAGGTGCACATCGACCGCAACATGACGCTGGGCGAGATGGGGCACGGACGCAGCCCCATCGGCTGGCTGGCGGCTGCCGTGCTGGGCACCCTGCTGCGCCGCAGCATCAAA
>ENA-OQLI01000176-OQLI01000176.1-human-gut-metagenome-genome-assembly--contig:-NODE-176-length-96390-cov-6.582415_pt1 | contig 96390 bp, 82 predicted proteins | sample MGYA00242805_ERZ504812 | MGnify/ENA primary metagenome ERZ504812 (study PRJEB26092, sample SAMD00036430) | human gut metagenome | host: Homo sapiens | study: EMG produced TPA metagenomics assembly of... | reverse complement strand
AACTTCAGAAGAGGCCGTGGACATGGTTCTGGAAACGGCAAAACAGCCGGTAAAGGCCATAAAGGACAGTTAGCACGTTCCGGACACAAGAAACCGGGATTTGAAGGTGGACAGATGCCTTTATACAGACGTCTGCCTAAGAGAGGATTCACAAACAGAAACTCTAAAGAGATCATTGCAATCAACGTTGATGTTCTGAACCGTTTTGAGGATGGTGCAGAGGTTACAGTTGAGAGCTTACTTGCAAGCAGTGCAATTTCCAAAGCTGGTGACGGCGTTAAAATCCTTGGAAACGGCGAGCTTACCAAGAAGCTTACAGTTAAAGTAAATGCTGTAAGTGAGACTGCAAAGTCTAAAATCGAAGCTGCAGGTGGTACAGTAGAGCTGATCTAATAGAGGTGATCAAATGTTTGAAACTCTCAAAAACGTTTTCAGAGTAAAAGAGATGAGACGTAAACTCCTCTATGTATTATGGATGATTCTTGTCATCCGTATCGGATCACAGCTTCCTGTTCCGGGAGTAGATAGCGATTTCTTTAAAGAGTGGTTTGCTAAAAACACTGGTGACGCATTCAATTTCTTTGATGCGTTCACTGGTGGCTCATTTACCCAGATGTCAATCTTTGCATTGAACATCACGCCATACATTACATCATCCATTATCATGCAGCTTCTCACAATTGCTATTCCGGCTCTGGAGGAGATGCAGAGAGATGGAGAAGAGGGCAGAAAGAAAATTACTGCCATTACCCGTTATGTAACTGTTGGTCTTGCGTTGTTTGAGTCTGTGGCAATGGCAATCGGTTTTGGTCGCCAGGGTCTGATCCCGAACATGAACTTCTTTAAAGGCTTAACTGTAGTTGCTTGCCTCACAGCTGGTTCTGCCATGCTGATGTGGATCGGTGAGCGTATTACTGAGAAGGGTGTTGGAAATGGTATTTCCATTGTCTTGACCATTAACATCGTTTCCCGTGTTCCAAGTGACTTATCTCTTCTTTATGAGAACTTCATCAAAGGAAAAACAATTGCAAAAGGGCTGCTTGCAGGGGTTATCATTGTTGCAATAATCGTTGTCATGGTGGTATTTGTACTGATCCTTAACGGTGCAGAGAGAAGAATTCCTGTTCAGTATTCCAGAAAAATGGTCGGCAGAAAGCTGATGGGTGGTCAGACTACCAATATACCGCTGAAAGTTAACACCGCTGGTGTTATTCCGGTTATCTTTGCTTCCTCAATTATGTCTTTCCCAGGCGTAATCGCACAGCTTGCAGGAAAAGCTAATGGAACCGGCATCGGCAGTGAGATTATTCGAGGATTATCATCCAATAACTGGTGTAATCCAAGTCAGCCACAGTATAGCTGGGGACTGCTTCTGTATATTGTACTTTGCGTATTCTTTGCATATTTCTACACTTCCATCACATTCAACCCGCTGGAAGTTGCAGACAATATCAAAAAGCAGGGTGGTTTCATTCCTGGTATCCGTCCAGGAAAACCAACGTCAGACTATTTGACTAAAATCTTAAATTATATTATATTTATAGGTGCAGTAGGCCTGATTATCGTTGCGGTTATTCCGTTCTTCTTCAATGGAGTATTCGGTGCAAACGTATCCTTCGGTGGTACTTCCATCATCATTATTGTTGGAGTTATCCTGGAGACTGTGAAACAGATTGAATCACAGATGCTTGTCCGCAATTACAAAGGCTTCCTGAACAACTAAAAGAATAAAGGTTGTGGTGCTTATATGCGTCACAGCCTTAATTCGTAGTATGAGAAAATGGAGGGCTTTTTATGAGAATTATCATGTTAGGTGCACCAGGTGCAGGAAAAGGAACCCAGGCTAAGAAAATTGCTGAGAAATATGGTATTCCCCATATCTCTACAGGCGATATTTTCCGTGCCAATATCAAAAATGGCACAGAACTTGGGAAAAAAGCAAAAACTTATATGGACCAGGGACTGCTTGTACCGGATGAACTTACCTGCGACCTTGTTGTGGACAGAATCCAGCAGCCGGATGCCAAGAACGGCTATGTTCTGGACGGTTTTCCAAGAACAATCCCACAGGCTGAATGCCTTACCGATGCTTTAAGCAAGCTGGGAAGCAAGATTGATTATGCTATTGATGTTGATGTTCCGGATGAGAATATCGTGAACCGTATGGGTGGAAGACGCGCATGCGTAAAATGTGGTGCAACCTACCACGTTGTATTTGCAGCTCCGAAGACAGAGGGGGTTTGCGATACATGCGGTGAGGATCTTGTGCTTCGTGACGATGACAAGCCGGAGACTGTACAGAAGCGTCTGAATGTATATCATGAGCAGACTCAGCCGCTTATCGACTACTATACTGGTCAGGGCGTACTGAAAACTGTAGATGGCACCAAGAACCTGGATGAGGTATTTGGTGATATTGTGAAGATCCTTGGCGAATAGAATAGAGGATAAGAAGTAATGTCAGTTTCAATAAAAACAGCACAAGAAATTGAACTTATGAGGGAATCCGGAAATCTTCTGGAAAAAGTCCATGACGGGCTGATCCCTTATATTAAACCAGGAATGAGTACCAAGGAGATCGACCGTATCGGCGAAGATATGATCCGTTCCATGGGATGCATTCCCAATTTTCTGAATTATGGAGGCTTTCCTGGCTCCTTCTGCATCAGCCTGAATGATGAAGTGGTCCACGGAATTCCTTCGGAGGACAAAATTATCCAGGATGGTGATCTGGTAAAGATTGATGCAGGACTGATCTATAAAGGATATCATTCTGATGCGGCCCGTACTTATGCAGTCGGAGAAGTTTCCAAAGAAGCCAAGCAGCTTATGGATGTAACCAGGCAGTGCTTCTTTGAAGGAATAAAATTCGCGAAAGCAGGAAATCATCTCAATGATATTTCCAAGGCAATCGGAGCGTATGCGGCGAAATACCGTTATGGTATTGTACGAGATCTGGTGGGACATGGGATTGGTACTCATCTTCACGAAGATCCGCAGATTCCCAACTTCCCTCAGAAACGCAGGGGAGTGAAATTACTTCCAGGCATGACACTTGCCATAGAGCCCATGATCAATATGGGCAGAGCAGATGTATGCTGGCTGGATGACGAATGGACAGTGGTGACCATGGATGGTTCCCTTTCCGCACATTATGAGAACACCATACTGATTACAGATGGCGAACCGGAGATTCTGACACTCACAGAGTATTAATCATTATCATTAAGGCGATACAGGAGGTATAAAATGTCAAAAGTAGATGTACTTGAAGTAGAAGGCACTGTTTTAGAGAAGCTGCCAAACGCAATGTTTAAAGTGGAACTTGAAAACAAACATGTTGTACTTGCTCATATCAGCGGCAAGCTGCGCATGAACTTTATCCGTATTCTTCCAGGAGACAAAGTAACAATGGAGCTTTCCCCATATGATCTTTCCAAGGGAAGAATCATCTGGCGAGATAAGTAATTCAGATTCGTTAATAGCAAATTCGGATTAATGAATATAAAACTCCTGTGCCTGGGGAAAAATCTCCTATGGTACAGGAGTTTCTTCTATTATAGAAGAAACTGAATACAGAAAAAATATTTCAAACTTCAGGAAACTAAAAAAATTAGAAAAATGTAAAAAAAATTTAAAAAACTGCTTGCATTTTGTAGACCATAATGCTACAATACAATGCGGACGCGCTTGTACGTGTGTATAACTGCGCCCTAAACTGCAGATTTTAATGCTATATTTTACGGAAGGAGGATTTCCAGTGAAAGTAAGATCATCTGTAAAACCGATCTGCGAGAAATGCAAGGTCATTAAGAGAAAAGGTTCTATCAGAATTATCTGTGAGAATCCAAAGCACAAACAGCGTCAGGGTTGATTGATCCATTGTTTGTGAATGCGGCTGCAGGTGAAACACCCGGATGGGTTGTATCATCTGACATATAATGAACTAAGCATGTATTGCCTAATACCGGAGGCAACGTTGGCCCGTTGGCCGCAAATTTCGGAAAGGCTGCGAATCGCCAAAAGCAGCTGGGTGTTATACCGAGGCACCCCAATTAGGAACTAAGAATTAAGAAAGAGTGCGTATGGATGCATCCCATTTCACCTTGTATCTGATACAAGTGATGTACGAAGACGCAGAACTTTCAGTAAAGAAAATGGAGGAAACAGTACATGGCTCGTATAGCTGGTGTAGACTTACCAAGAGAGAAAAGAATCGAAATCGGTCTTACCTATATTTATGGTATCGGAAGACCAAGTGCAGACAAAATCCTTGCTCAGGCAAATGTAAATCCTGACACACGTGTCAGAGACCTGACTGATGATGAAGTTAAAAGACTTCAGGCTGTCATTGATGAGACAATGATGGTAGAAGGTGATCTTCGTAGAGAAATCGCCCTGAACATTAAGAGACTGCAGGAAATCGGATGCTACAGAGGAATCCGTCATCGTAAAGGACTTCCGGTTCGTGGTCAGAAGACCAAGACCAATGCTAGAACACGCAAGGGTCCGAAGAGAACAGTAGCAAATAAGAAGAAATAATTCAGTATCCTAACTATAAATTTTGATTGATTAAGGAAAGCGTAGGTTAGTTTTAAAATGGCAAAAACAACTAAAAAAACGACAACAAAACGTCGTGTCAAGAAAAACGTTGAACACGGACAGGCACATATCCAGTCTTCTTTTAACAACACAATTGTTACTCTGACTGACAACGAAGGAAACGCTCTTTCATGGGCAAGTGCCGGCGGTCTGGGATTTAGAGGTTCAAGGAAATCTACTCCTTATGCAGCACAGATGGCAGCTGAGACTGCAACAAAGGCTGCTTTAATTCATGGATTAAAAACAGTAGACGTAATGGTTAAAGGACCAGGATCAGGTCGTGAGGCTGCTATCCGTGCCCTTCAGGCATGCGGTCTTGAAGTAACAAGTATCCGTGACGTAACTCCGGTTCCGCACAACGGATGCCGTCCACCAAAACGTAGAAGAGTCTAATTGAATTAGGAGGTAAGCCAAGATGGCAGTAGATAGAACACCGGTCCTGAAAAGATGTAGATCCCTTGGAATGGATCCAATTTATTTAGGAATTGATAAAAAATCCACAAGACAGTTAAAACGTGCAAACCGTAAAGTATCTGAGTACGGTCTTCAGTTAAAAGAAAAACAGAAAGCAAAATTCATTTATGGCGTTCTGGAGAAACCTTTCCGTAACTACTACAAGAAAGCCGACAGAATGAAAGGTCAGACTGGTGAGAACCTGATGATCATGCTTGAGACAAGACTTGACAATGTTCTTTTCCGTATGGGATTTGCAAGAACAAGAAAAGAAGCTCGTCAGATCGTTGACCACAAGCACGTTCTTGTAAACGGAAAATGCGTTAACATTCCTTCTTATCTCGTAAAAGCTGGCGACAGCATCGAGATCAAAGAGAAATGCAAAGGTTCTGAGAGATACAAAGGAATCCTTGAGGTAACAGGCGGAAGACTTGTTCCGAACTGGCTTGAGGCTGACCAGGAGAATCTTAAGGGCGTTGTAAAAGAGCTTCCTACAAGAGAAGAAATTGACGTTCCTGTAAACGAGATGCTTATCGTCGAGTTGTACTCCAAATAATGAGCCCTGATAATACCCTCAATTGCATACAACCCAGAAGGAGGGAAATTTATAGTGTTTGATTTTAATAAACCAAAAATCGAAATTACCGAGATATCTGAAGATAAAAAATTTGGAAGATTCGTTGTAGAACCTCTTGAAAGAGGTTACGGTACTACACTTGGCAATTCTCTTAGAAGAATTATGCTGTCCTCCCTGCCGGGAGCTGCAGTAAGTCAGGTTAAGATCGATGGTGTTCTTCATGAATTCAGCTCCATCCCTGGAGTAAAAGAAGACGTGACAGAGATCATCATGAATCTTAAGAGTCTTGCAATCAAGAATAACAGTGCTGACAATGAGCCGAAGACCGCATACATTGAGTGTGAGGGCAAAGGTGTTGTGACAGCTGCTGATATTCAGGCAGATCAGGATATCGAGATCATGAATCCGGATCAGGTAATCGCTACCTTAAACGGTGGTAAGGATTGCAGACTTGCAATGGAACTTACCATTACAAAAGGCCGCGGATATGTGAGTGCGGATAAGGGCAAATCAGATGACATGCCAATCGGTGTAATTGCAGTTGATGCAATCTACAGCCCGGTTGAGAGAGTCAATATGGTTGTGCAGAATACACGTGTGGGTCAGGTTACAGACTTTGATAAACTGACACTTGATGTATACACAAATGGCACGCTGGATCCTGATGAGGCAGTAAGCCTTGCAGCAAAGGTATTAAGCGAGCATTTAAGCCTTTTCATTGACCTTTCCGAGAATGCAAAGACCGCTGAGGTTATGATCGAGAAAGAAGACAATGAGAAAGAGAAAGTTCTTGAAATGAGCATTGATGAGCTTGAGCTTTCAGTTCGTTCTTACAACTGTCTGAAGAGAGCAGGCATCAATACTGTTGAGGAGCTTTGCAATAAGACTTCTGACGACATGATGAAAGTACGTAACCTTGGACGTAAGTCTTTAGAGGAAGTACTTGCCAAGTTGAAAGAGCTGGGCTTACAGCTTCAGCCAACAGAAGAGTAAGATAACCATAAAGGTATCGCGTAAGATTATTACAGTGGGGATTTGCTAAGCAGCAGCCCAGTAAGACCGAACAAGCGTGGACTGCTGTCCCACAGATGGAGGAAAATTAAATGGCAAAATATAGAAAATTAAGCAGAACAGCTGACCAGAGAAAAGCTCTGTTAAGAAACCAGGTTACAAATCTGTTATACAATGGAAAAATTGTTACAACAGAAGCTAAAGCTAAAGAGATCCGTAAGATCGCTGAAGGCCTTGTAGCTATGGCTGTTCGCGAGAAAGACAACTTTGAGACTGTTACTGTAACAGCTAAAGTTGCAAGAAAAGACGCTGAAGGCAAGAGAGTGAAAGAAGTTGTAGACGGTAAGAAGAAAACTGTTTACGATGAAGTTGAGAAGCAGATCACAAAAGATGCTCCATCCAGACTTCACGCTCGTCGTCAGATGATGAAAGTGTTCTACCCGGTTAAAGAAGTTCCGGCTAAGGGCGCTGGCAAGAAGAAAAACACCAAAGATGTAGATATGGTTAAGAAGATGTTCGAGGAAATCGCACCAAAATACGCTAACCGTAACGGTGGATACACCAGAATCGTTAAGATTGGACAGCGTAAAGGTGATGGCGCTATGGAAGTGCTCATCGAGCTGGTTTAATCCGAAACAGAATTACTGATCATAAGAAAAGAGATATTTACGTTTCGTAGATATCTCTTTTTTCTTAATTTAGGGATACCAATGTGAGAAAGTTACTTTTATTAATAGAAATTTGTTTGTTAGCCTGGCTTTTGACAGGCTCCGCCCGGTACGAAGCGAAAAAAGAAATTCCAGTGAATACACCGGAATTTGACTGGGAAAATTACAATATTATAACGCATGCTCTGGGTGGGATTGACGGTCTCACATACTTAAATTCCAGAGAAAGCTTTATCAATTATTATGATAAAGGCTGCCGCCTGTTTGAGGTGGATCTGACGCAGACCAGTGATGGAGTATGGGTGTGCCGCCATAACTGGAAAGAGTCTCTTGGACAATGGGAAGGAGAAGAACGAAAAGTTCTATCCTCAGAAGAATTTTTAAATACGCCTATATATGGGAAATACACCCCTATGACCTTTGAAGACCTTCTGAAACTGCTGGACGAATATCCGGATGCATTTGTAATGATAGATTCCAAACAATATTCTGTCCGCAATTACCAGCGTACTCTTGAGGATTATGCACAGTACAGGGAAATCTCTATAAAAGCTGGCATCGAGCATACGCTTAAACAGATCATCCCGGAAATATACAATTCAGCCATGTATCCTGGAACAGCACTTTTGTATAAATTTCCTGCATATATCTATTCTCTGTGGCAGGAATATACCACAGAAGAATTGAACGATATTGCAGAATTCTGTCAAACCAATAAAATCATGGCTGTAACCATTTATCGTGACTACTGGTCCGAAGAAGTGCAGAAAATTTTTGACGAACGGGACATTTTGGTATATATTTATACCATAAATGACAAAGAGGAAGCCAGAAGATATCTGGCGAATGGGGCGCAAGGTGTCTGTACAGATGTACTGATCACAGATAACCTGAATTAAGCTGCACTGTCTAATTATATAACATACGAAAATAATACTTGAAAAGGACTGCCATTCATTGGCTCATTCATAATTGCTTTTTGAGCTTTACCCTGTGAATAGTAGTGAAAAAGGATTAAATACACATGAAAATCAGAACAATGGCTGCTGTTTTTGCAGCGAAATCTGCAGGCTTTATCTGCAGGAAAATGGGACGCCAGGGAGTGACCTGGGCGGGCAAGATCGCATTAAAGATCAATCCTGATATCCTGGAAGATCTTTCTTCTCAGGTGCGGAAGAAAATATTTGTAACCTGTGGAACCAACGGTAAGACAACCACCAACAACATGCTCTGCGCAGCCCTTGAAAATGAAGGGCAGAAAGTAGTCTGCAATCACACCGGTTCTAACATGTTAAACGGCGTTGTAGCAGCTTTTGTGCTGGCTGCCGGACCTACAGGCAGGCTGGATGCAGATTACGCCTGCATTGAGGTAGACGAGGCTTCTACCCGCCATGTATTTCCAGGCCTGAAGCCGGACTACATGCTTCTGACTAATTTGTTCCGCGACCAGCTGGACCGCTACGGTGAAATTGATATTACCATGAACATTCTGGAAGAGATGATTCGCACAGTACCGAAAATGCAGGTAATCGTAAATGCCGACGATGCGCTTTCGGCGTATCTTGCTATGGACAGCGGCAATCCGTATATCACATATGGAATCAGTAAACCTGTCCAGAAGAGCGCGGCAAACGAGATACGGGAAGGTCGTTTTTGTAAAAAGTGTGGTGCCAGGCTGGAATACAGTTTTTACCACTATAGTCAGCTGGGGGATTACAAGTGCCCATCCTGTGGCTTTGCAAGACCGGAAATCAAATATGATGCCCATGATGTAAAGGTTGGTGACCAACTGTCCTTTCAGGTGGAGGATAAGCACCTTACAGCCAATTACAAAGGATTCTATAATGTATACAATATTCTGGCTGCCTATGCCGGACTCCGTACAGCTGGATTTTCCGGAGAGCATTTCCAGAATATGCTTCAGAAATTCAATCCGGAAAATGGACGTATGGAACAGTTCCGCATTAAAGGAACTGGTGTTATGCTGAATCTTGCAAAGAATCCTGCCGGTTTTAACCAGAATATTTCCGCAGTTATGCAGGATAAAACACAGAAAGATATTATTATCACCATCAACGACAATGCACAGGATGGAACAGATATTTCCTGGCTCTGGGATGTGGATTTTGACCTTCTGGGCGATGCAAGCATTCATTCCATTACAGTCAGCGGTATCCGCTGCCAGGATATGCGCCTCCGGATGAAATATGTGGACATTCCGGTTATGCTTGAGGAAAATGTGGAAACAGAGATCCGAAAAAGAATGGACGACGGCGTAGGCAATCTCTACGTTCTGGTAAACTACACTGCATTATTCAGCACTCATAATATTCTTAAGAAAATGGAGGGAGAAAAGGAATGAAACTGACAATCGGACATTTATATCCTGATCTCCTGAACCTGTATGGAGACAGAGGAAATATCCAGTGCCTTATGAGACGCTGCCAGTGGCGTGGAATTGAGGCAGAGACCATTGCTTTTGAACTGGGTGACAAGATTGATTTTTCCAGACTGGATATTGTGCTACTGGGCGGTGGTTCCGACAGGGAGCAGATGCTGGTTTGTGAGAAACTGAAGGAAATTCAGCCGGATTTTAAGAAATATGTGGAAGATGGAGGCGTAGTTATCGCTATCTGCGGTGGTTACCAGCTTCTTGGAAAATATTATAAGACAGATCAGGGAACCATTACAGGGCTTGACCTGGTAGATCTTTACACCGAACAGGGAGAGGGACGTCTGATCAGCAATATTGTGCTGAAAAGCGACCTTTTTGATATGCCTGTGGTTGGATTTGAGAACCATGGAGGAAGAACCTGTATTAATAACTGCAAGCCTCTGGGAAAAGTACTCTATGGATCTGGAAATGATGGAAAAACAGGCTATGAGGGTGTGGTTTACAAGAATGTGATCGGAACGTACCTTCACGGTCCGCTTCTTCCCAAGAACCCGCAGCTGGCAGACTGGCTGATCGCACATGCTCTTGAGCAGAAATATGGAAAGGAAGTCCAGCTTGCGCCGCTGGATGATACAGAAGAGAAGGCAGCAAATGATTACGTATATCATCGCTTTGTAAAAGAGAACTGATACAAACAAGCTCCAAAGCCTGTTTGAAAATCATTCCTGCCTTGCAGAGAGCCTTTTTCAAACATGCTCTGATATGTACAGATAAAAATAAGGGGAACGATATGGCAAAAGGAATCAATCAAAAAGGGAAAATCCTTTATCTTGAAAAAATATTGAGAGAGACCAGTGAAACACATCCGTGCACTATGCAGGAAATTATCGGAAGACTTCAGGAAAACGGAGTCAGTGCTGAGCGAAAAAGTATTTATGACGATATGGAAGTGCTGAGAAGCTTTGGCATGGACATTAAGTTTAAAAGAGGAAAGTATACCGGATATTATGTTGCCGGAGAAGCTGCCGCAGAGAGCGTAAATACATCCACTACAGAAATGAATGGTGCAAATCCGGAAGACTCTGCAAAAAACAGTGCTGGAGCAGAGAATGAAGGCAGTGCATTTTCCAATGAGGCTCACAAAAAAGCGAAAAATTCCTGGCTGCTTCCACCGTCAGATTCTGAGGAGGATAAACCGGTGAAGCTTCTTTGCAGAAATAAGAAAAAGAAAGAAGTCATGGCAGCACTTGGAAATTATGCCCAGTACAAGGAGAAAGAAGAGGATACTTTCGTTGCTGCAGTGCAGGTGGATGAGACCTCTGAGTTTTACGGATGGCTTACAGGCATGGGGAAAGATGTAATCCTTATGAAGCCTAAGAAGTCAGTTCAGGCTTACCGTGATTATCTGAAGGGAATCCTGAAAGAATATAAGTAAGAATACTATTTGAAAAAGCTTGAAAATAGAGAATGATATGAAGTTACATAGAAAGGAATTTTTATGAAAAAGCAAATTGCAGGACTTCTTACCGGACTTCTGGTGTGCAGTGCTTTTCTCACAGGCTGTGGTAAAAATGAAGCCACCGAGGCTGTAAAAGAGAGCGTTGAGGACGAAAATGAGGGCACTGGAGACACGAAGGACGCTGACAGCAAAAAGGATACGAATAGAAAGTCCGATAAACAGGACAGTGATAAAAGTGATGAAAATTCAGAAGAAAGTGAGACAACTGAAGCCCCGGAGGAAAATCTTGATAAGGTGGGGGTTCTGCTTCCGGAAGAGGGAGAGGATATCAACAGCAGTCTGGAGCGTACAGAACTGAAATCACGTCTGGAAGAGGCAGGTTATGAAGCTGCTATGTATTTTGCCGGGGACGATTCTGACACCCAGGCAGAACAGATCAGGGAGCTTCTTCAGGATGAGAAACTGAAAGCACTGGTAATTTCACCTGTTGATCCATATGGTCTTACAGATGTACTGGAAGAGGCTTCCGAGCTCTCAATTCCGGTGATTGACTATGACAATCTGATCATGGATACGCCAAACGTGAAATACTTTGTCACTTTTAATATGCGGGCGATTGGAAAAGAGATTGCCAAAAATATTGTAGAGAAAGAAGAACTGGATAAAGTCCGGGAAGACAGAGGTGCCCGTACCATAGAGTTTCTTATGGGCTCTCCGGATGATGACGCCTCGTTATTCCTGTTTAACGGAATAATGGAGGTTCTGCAGGAGTATATTGACGATGGTACCCTGATTTGCCGTTCCGGCCGTGTGACTTTTGATGAAACCAGCATTATGGATCAGAATACAGATACTGCGAAGAAGCAGCTGAAATCTGAGATAGACGAATTTTATTCTCTGGAGAAAACTCCGGATATTATCTGCACTGCTTCTGATGATTTTGCTCTGGCAGCTCTGGAGCTTCTGGAAAAAGAGCAGCTCCAGCCTGGTGATGAGAACTGGCCTCTGATCACAGGTGTAAATGCAGATGCAGATGCTGTTAAAAGTGTGGCAGAAGAAAAAATCGGTTTTACAGTCATGCTGGATCGCCGGGATCTGGCAGAAGCCCTGACGAAGCTGGTGGAAACCTACCTGAATGGGGATGACGTTGATATCAATAATTATTCCCAGTATGATAATGGTGTGAAGATCATTGGAACGGTTACCTGTGATGGAAAGCTGATCGATAAGGATAATTATCAGATTCTTGTGGATAATGGATTCTATCTGGCAGAAATGATCGCGCCGGAAGCCTTTCCTACGCCTGTTCCCGAGGAAGTAAGTCCGAAACCGGAAGTGACAGTGACGCCGGAGGCGAGTCTTACACCGGAAGGTGGTGAGCCTAAGAAAAAGAGCCAGGTAATTCCAAAGGATGAGCCTGAAGTGAGCACAGAAGAAATTCCGGCTGTAAAGGACGGAGAAAACCAGGAGAGCAATAGCAAGCTGCAGAGCAGTGGAAAAGCATAAAACGGAAGTAAAATGAAAATACGTAAGTAAAATGAAAATACGTAAGTAAAATGAAAATACCAGTAATCGTTTGGTGATTACTGGTATTTTTGCTCCTAAAAATTAATCGCGGAAGGTCAGGGAATCATCTGTCATGGAATCAATGATAGCCAGAGATTCCAGACGGACACCCATATCGCGGATCTGCTGTCCGCCGTGCTGGAAGCCCTTCTCAATTACGATTCCGGCACCTTCGAGAGTAGCTCCGGATTTCTTTACAATATCGATCAGTCCGAGAAGAGCACAGCCATTTGCAAGGAAATCATCAATAAGAAGTACGTGATCCTCCGGACTAAGGAACTTCTTGGAAATAATAACATCATAAACTTTCTTATGGGTAAAGGATTCAATCTTGGTGCAGTACATCTCGCCGTCCAGGTTTACACTCTGGGATTTCTTGGCAAATACTACAGGAACATGAAAATACTGTGCTGCAATACAGGCAATGCCAATACCGGAAGCTTCAATAGTGAGGATCTTGGTGATGGGGCAGTCTGAGAAACGCGCCTTAAACTCCTTACCAATCTCATTGATCAGCTCAATGTCCATCTGGTGGTTCAGGAAACTGTCTACCTTTAATATATTGCCTGGTTTCACAACGCCATCTTTCAGAATACGTTCTTTTAAAAGCTGCATGGCTATATCTCCTTTTCGCTTCATGTCGTTTCGGTTTTAATGTTTCTATGATACGACATTCTCTGAAGAAGTTCAATTATTTTTGACAAAAAAGTACAAAATATCTATAATGAAATTAATTTATGGAAAAAGGATTAGCTTTATTGTGAAAAACATCTGCAGTCAGCCGGATAAACAGTAATGCAAATGCGGGAGATGACAAAGGAGCAGATAGTTTTACAAAAAAGAGCAGGTGAGAATATGAAAGAGTATGAAGTAATCTGGGAAATTTTCAACAAATGCCCCAGGAATCAGATGCGGGATGTGTTTGTAGATGAGGTGGAGATAGAAGACCCGGAAGAATATGTAAAGAATAAATTTAAGGGAAAAGAAGTAACCTATGAGAAGACGGTTCTGGAAGATGGCACCATCATATTTGACATCCAGACCTCCCAGATCAAACAGAGATGTTCCTTTACGGAAATATAAGCTGCAGGTCACGAAGCGGATTTTAAGCTACTGCTTACAACAACGACCATAAGGCATATTTTTTAATTCAATCATCAGAAATAGTGCATATTTAAGGGAAGTATGTTATAATAAACGGACGTGCTTCAAAAGAATTACACCAGTCAGAAACCATCCACAGAACACTGTTGGATATGCGAAATGGTTGGCAAATACAGGAGGATGACATGATAGAAGAACATTTAGAGAACCACCTGCATGAAGGCGAGGAAGAGCATATGCATACCCATGTTCTGGAAGATGGCACTACTGTCATGCATTCCCATGGAGAACACGGACATCACCACAGTCATGCACAGACCAAGGCTGTACTGAACCGGCTTTCCCGGGCAATCGGACACCTGGAATCCATCAAACGTATGGTGGAAGACGGCCGGGACTGCAGCGAAGTGCTGATCCAGCTTTCCGCAGTGAAATCTGCTATTAATAATACAGGCAAGATTATTTTACAGGATCACATTGAACACTGTATTGTGGATGCGGTAGAGCATGGAGACAAGGACGCTATCAAGGAACTGGAACGTGCAATTGACAGGTTTATGAAATAAATAAGGAAAAAGGAGATAGATAAAAATGGCAAAAGAATGTGACAGCAAGACTTGCGACAAATCAAGCTGTGAAGGCTGTGCCAGCAAGAAAAATCCGCAGAGCATGCAGGCAGCAATGAATGCAATGTCAAATGTAAAGCATGTGATCGGTATTGTAAGTGGTAAAGGCGGCGTTGGAAAATCCTTTGTGACAGCATCTCTTGCAAACAGAATGGCAAAGAAAGGCTATAAAGTAGGAATCCTTGACGCAGACATTACCGGACCATCCATCCCGAAAATGTACGGCCTGAAAGGTGCTGCCCAGGCAAACGACAGCGGTATTTTCCCTATGGAGACCAAAAACGGAATCAAGGTTATGTCCATTAACCTGCTTCTTCCAACTGAGGACACTCCGGTAATCTGGCGTGGACCGATCCTTGGCAACATGGTAAAACAGTTCTGGACAGATGTTATCTGGGGGGATGTAGATTACCTGTTCGTAGATATGCCACCAGGAACAGGAGACGTTCCGCTGACTGTATTCCAGTCCCTTCCGATTCAGGGAATCGTGATCGTAACCTCTCCACAGGATCTTGTAAGCATGATCGTGAAGAAGGCATACAATATGGCTGGAATGATGAAGGTGCCGGTTCTGGGCCTTGTAGAGAACTACAGCTATGTGAAATGTCCAGACTGCGGCAAAGAGCTGAAAGTATTCGGCGAAAGCCACATTGACGAGATTGCCGCATCCCTGAATGTTCCGGTTCTTGGCAAAATGCCAATCGACCCGGCTTATGCAGCTAAGGTTGACGAGGGCGCCTTTGATGAGATCGATAATCCGTATATTGAAGCAGCAGATGGGGTTCTGCCACAGTAGGAGGCTGATAATACTATAAAAAATCCCACAAAGTGTGGAGCACATTTTGCAAAAAAAGATTCTGTGTAAAAACAAGATTGTAACATCCTGTTTTTACCAGAATCTTTTTCTTTTCTTTATTTCTTACTGCGGTAAGCTTCTGCTTCCCAATGGGTAATGAAATAAGTGATCTCATCTGTCATCTGAAGCGGACCGCCGAAGCTTTCTGCATAGACAGCAAGCTTGATGGCATCCTTAGCAAGAAGCTGAGCCTTGGCAGCTTTCCCCTTGTCATCTTCCATAATAAATGCACCAACGCCCTGAACAAGGATCAGTCTTGGTTCTTTATCATTTTCAGCCATAAATGCATCCAGTGATTCTTTTGCCTGATCAATGTTTTCAACAAATAAAGGATATGGACCGCAATATACTATGTGATCAGGGGTGAATGGTTTCAGAAGCGGTGCGGCAGCTTCTATATTTTTTACAAAATTATCTGCTTCAGCAGCCGGTACAACCTCTACAGCATGTCCGAGCAGCTGGGAAAGCTTCTGTGCAGCAGCCTCTTTTTCAGGGGTAACAGCATCACTGACGTCAGCTGTTCGTTTTACCTGTTTTTCAAGGGTGGAGATCACGCCATCAAATAAAACACCAATCTCTTCTACGGTATTTGCAGCTACGAAAATACCGTGATTCTGAAGCAGAAGAACCTGAACATCTTTTCCAAATTCTTCTTTATAAGCGTTCATTTTCTCATAACAGATACGTGCAAGTGTGTATCCTGGTTTACAGATGTCGATCCAGAGAACCTCTTTTCCAAGAAGCTGCTCGGAAAGTGCCTTTGCGCCATTGCCGCATGTCAGACCATTTACAAGAGTAGGATGAACATGCAGTACATAGGTATATGCAAATAAATTGTGAAGTAATGCTTCCACGCTTGGACGCTTGGTCTTATCTGCATCGGTCACTGCAGCCATTACATCTGCAAGATAGGCAGCTTCACGCTCAGTGTCATTTCCTGGATATTCTGTTTTCATGATCTCATTGAGACGGGCGCGGCTCATCTCAACGAATTCCTCTGCCTTAATGGTGGCAAGCTGTGTACCGGAGCCCTTTACATACAGTGTGGTTTCATCTTTGACAGAAGTATTTCCACCGCCTGCAAGAACGTAAGCTGGATTGCTTCCGTAAGTGTTTGACATTTTTACCAAAATTGAAAGATCCATAAAATTTAATACCTCCCATTGTTTTTTCATACATCTACATTGTACATGATATGGTAATATTTAGCTATCAAAATATGCTAAAAAGAAGTAGTTTTTGTACTTTTTGATGAAAAATAGTCAAAAAACTTCTGGGCAGCCTGGGATAAAGGAAGGCTTTCGTGATATACAAGGGCTAAGTGTCTGGGGGGAAGCTGCTGCTTCAGGCTGACCTCTATCAGAGAGGTTTCCTGTCCCCGCAAAGAAGCCAGCATGTAATCCGGAACACAGGCAATTCCAAGACCAATGCGTGCCAGATCAATGAGCAGATCATTGCTGTTAAGCTCAACCTCCGGAATCAGATTCTGTCTGTGGGATGCAAAAAACTGATGAAGATATTCACTTGTTGTGCTTTTGGACGAAAGGGTGAGAAGAGGATATTCCATCAGCTTCTTTATTTCCAGGGCTTTTCCTTCAAGTGGAAAGAAGTCCGGATTGGCAACAAAAATATCCCGAAATTCTTTTACCACCTGTACTTTTGTGTGTGCGGTAAGCCGGGAATTGGGAAGATTGCTTACGATCAGGTCCACCTGCCGGTTTTCCAGAAGTTCCACGCAGCCCATGGAGGTGCTGTTGGTGACCTTGATCCGCACTCCCGGATAATCCTGATGAAAGCGCTTCAGATAGTCAATCAGAAAGTACCGGCAGATGGTATCGCTTGCCCCGATCCGCAGCTGCCCCTGAAGTCTGTCTTCCTCAAGAAGCTGTGCCTCCCCCTGGGAAAGCATTTCCAGGGCCGGTTTGACATGCTGGAAAAGTATTTCTCCCTCAGGGGTAAGGGAAACCTTCTTGGTGCTTCGGAAAAACAGTTCCCGTCCCAGTTTTTTTTCCAGAGTCTTGATTCCCTGGCTTACTGCAGACTGGGAAATGAACAGCTGGCGGGAGGCTTCAGAGAAGCTTAAGGTGGTGGCAACGTAGTAAAAGCATTTGTATAATTCAAGATTGATATCCATATATAAATCCTCCAAAATCGAACTCGTTACTGTCCACTCCGTGACCAGTAACACGCTTCGCGATGCACAGAAAGACGAACCTTCTTGTGACAAGCACAAGAAGTAGCGTTTGCTGCGCAAACTTAATTCTCGGGTTTTCTGTGAACTTTGTTCACAAAAAACACCTCGCGGAATATTGTCAGTGAACAGTAACTCAAACTCTGCTATGACTGATGAGCCATGTTTATTTACATATAGAAGTAATAGTAATAAAAAATATAAGATATATTAATTTTACTTATGACAAAACCTATGATACTATAATAAACGAAAATGTGCAAGAATGGCTGCAGTTTTGCGCAGTCATCCAATTTTTTCAAAATGAAAAAGCACACCACACTATGATTTCACATTCACGAAAGGAGTTTTCCAATGAGTAACGTAAGACGAGTATACGTAGAAAAGAAACCATCCTTTGCCGTAAAAGCCAAAGAACTGAAGCATGAGATCAGCTCTTATCTGGGTATTCAGACTGTAACAAACGTGCGGGAACTGATCCGCTATGACGTAGAGAATATTTCTGATGATGTATTTGAGAAAGCATGCCATACCGTATTTGCCGAGCCTCCGGTAGATGACCTTTACCTGGAGAAATTCGAGGCAGCAGATGGCGCACATATTTTTTCTGTAGAATTCCTTCCTGGCCAGTTTGACCAGAGAGCAGATTCTGCTGTACAGTGTGTACAGTTCCTTGATGAGAACGCGCAGCCGATCATCCGCTCTGCAACTACTTATGTGATCGAAGGTGACATTACAGAGGAAGAATTCGAGGCAATCAAGAATCACTGCATTAACCCTGTAGATTCCCGTGAGACAGGCCTTCAGAAGCCGGAGACACTGGTTACAGAGTTCAAGGATCCGGAAGATGTTAAGATCTTTGATGGCTTCCGTGATATGGAGGAAGCACCATTAAAAGAGCTTTACAGCTCCCTGAACCTTGCTATGACATTCAAGGATTTCCTTCATATCCAGAACTATTTTAAGAACGAGGAGAAGCGTGATCCATCCATGACCGAGATCCGTGTTCTGGATACTTACTGGTCTGACCATTGCCGTCATACTACATTCTCCACTGAGCTTACACAGGTGAAATTTGATGAGGGTGATTATAAAACTCCTATCGTTGATACCTATAACAGATATCTTTCCGACAGAGAAGTCCTTTATAAGGGACGAGACGACAAATTCGTCTGCCTGATGGATCTTGCTCTTATGGCTATGAAGAAACTGAAATCTGAAGGCAAGCTTCAGGATCAGGAGGAGTCCGACGAGATCAATGCCTGCAGTATTGTAGTGCCGGTTGATGTAAATGGAAAAGAAGAGGAATGGCTGATCAACTTCAAGAATGAGACACACAACCATCCTACTGAGATTGAGCCATTTGGTGGCGCAGCTACCTGCCTTGGCGGTGCAATCCGTGACCCGCTTTCCGGACGTACTTATGTATATCAGGCAATGCGTGTAACAGGTGCAGCAGATCCTACTGTTTCCGTAAAAGAGACTCTGAAAGGCAAGCTTCCGCAGAAGAAACTGGTTCGTGGTGCAGCTCACGGCTACAGCTCCTACGGTAACCAGATCGGTCTTGCTACCGGCTATGTAAAAGAAATCTATCATCCGAATTACGTTGCAAAACGTATGGAAATCGGTGCAGTTATGGGTGCTGCTCCAAGACGTGCAGTTATCCGTGAGAACTCTGATCCGGGAGATATCATCATCCTTCTTGGCGGACGTACCGGACGTGACGGTATCGGTGGTGCTACCGGTTCCTCCAAAGTACATACAGAGGCTTCTATCGAGGTCTGCGGTGCTGAGGTACAGAAAGGAAATGCACCTACAGAGCGTAAGATCCAGCGTATGTTCCGTCGTGAGGAAGTCAGCTATATCATTAAGAAATGCAACGACTTCGGTGCAGGCGGTGTATCCGTAGCAATCGGAGAGCTGGCACCTGGTCTTCAGATCGACCTTGACAAAGTTCCGAAGAAATATGCAGGTCTTGACGGTACTGAGATCGCAATTTCCGAGTCCCAGGAGCGTATGGCAGTTGTTGTTGCTCCGGAAGACGTAGAGAAATTCCTTGGTTTTGCAAACGAAGAGAACCTGGAAGCAGTTCCGGTTGCAGTTGTAACAAAAGAGCCAAGACTGGTGCTTTCCTGGAGAGGAAAAGAGGTTGTAAATATTTCCCGTGCATTCCTTGATACCAACGGTGCACATCAGGAGACAACTGTAGAAGTTGAAATTCCGAATAAAGAGGGCAACCTTTTTGAAGAGCGTCCGGACGTAGCGGATGTAAGAGAAAAATGGCTCTCCACACTGGCAGACTTAAATGTATGCTCCCAGAAGGGCCTTGTAGAGATGTTTGACAGCTCCATTGGTGCAGGAAGCGTTCTTATGCCTTATGGCGGTAAAAATCAGCTTACAGAGACTCAGGCAATGGTTGCAAAGGTACCTGTACAGAATGGAACAACTAATACTGTAACTATGATGAGCTATGGCTTTGATCCATACTTATCCTCCTGGAGCCCATATCACGGAGCTGCTTATGCAGTGACAGAATCTGTTGCAAGAATCGTGGCAGCAGGTGGTGATTATAAGAAGATCCGCTTCACCTTCCAGGAATACTTCCGTCGTATGACAGAGGATCCAAAGAGATGGAGCCAGCCATTTGCAGCACTTCTTGGTGCTTATGCAGCACAGATGGGCTTCGGTCTTCCGTCTATCGGTGGTAAGGACAGTATGTCCGGAACCTTCAATGACATTGATGTTCCGCCAACACTGGTATCCTTCGCTGTGGATATTGCCAAGCTTCAGGATGTGATCACACCAGAGCTGAAAAAGGCTGGAAACAAACTGGTATGGCTTCGCGCACCCAAGGATCAGTACGATTTACCAGACTATACAGGCATTATGGAGCAGTATGAGAAGCTTCACAATGATATGCAGGCTGGAAAAGTGGTTTCCGCTTATGCACTTGACCGTCACGGTATTGCGGCAGCAGTCAGCAAGATGGCATTTGGAAATGCAATGGGCGTGAAGATCGAGCATAATCTGGATCCAAGAGACTTCTTTGCACCAGGCTTCGGCGATCTGGTTCTGGAAGTTCCGGCTGAAAAGGTTGGTCAGCTTTCTATCACATATACCGTGATCGGTGAAGTAACAGATAATGGTAAATTCTCATATGGAAATGCTGAGCTCACAGTAGATGAGGCTTACAAGGCATGGACAGGCACTCTGGAGAAGGTCTTTAAGACAACCTCTGGTGAAGAAAACGATGGACCAGTTGCCATGGCTGTAAAGACAGCAGATCCGGAAGCAACCTATGAGAATGGTATTTATAATACAAAGAATATTTATGTCTGCAAGCATAAAGTAGCAAAACCTCGCGTATTCATTCCTGTATTCCCAGGAACAAACTGTGAGTACGACAGTACAAAGGCATTCGAGAGAGCCGGAGCTGAGGTAGACGTTAAGGTATTTAAGAACTTAAGTGCAGAGGATATCCGTGATTCTGTGGAAATATTTGAGAAATCCATTGATCAGGCACAGATGATCATGTTCCCAGGCGGCTTCTCCGCTGGTGATGAGCCAGACGGCTCTGCGAAATTCTTTGCAACTGCCTTCCAGAATGCAAAGATCAAAGAAGCTGTTATGAAGCTGTTAAATGAGAGAGATGGTCTTGCACTTGGTATCTGTAACGGATTCCAGGCGCTGATCAAGCTTGGGCTTGTTCCATACGGTGAGATCTGCGGACAGAAAGAGGATTCTCCTACACTGACCTATAACACCATCGGACGTCATATTTCCAAGATGGTTTACACAAAGGTTGTAAGCAACAAGTCTCCATGGTTGCAGAAAGCCACACTTGGCGGTGTATACTGCAACCCGGCTTCCCACGGTGAGGGACGCTTCGTAGCAAACGATGAATGGCTTGCTAAGCTCCTTGCAAACGGTCAGGTAGCTACCCAGTATGTAAATCCAAACGGAGAGCTGGATCAGTCCGAAGAATCCAATATCAACGGATCTACCTATAACATTGAGGGTATCACAAGCCCGGATGGACGTGTTCTCGGTAAGATGGCACATAGCGAGCGCCGCGACAATGGCGTTGCAATCAACATCTATGGACAGCAGGATATTCAGATCTTTGAGTCCGGTGTTGAGTACTTCAAATAAAACGTTGCAAATAAAACGTTGCAAATAAAACGTTAAAAAAGAAATATCCTGGTAAGTACAAAGCTTTTTCCGCATTGTAACTTATCCAGGATATTTTTTGTATCTTCATTACTTTGATTTTCGTCATCGCAGATGCATTGCCATCAATATAGTTCTTGCGCTATATTTAATAATTTTAATGAAATATTTTCCAGGCTATTTCCATCTAATGTATGTAAAAGGAAATACAGCAATTAATTTCGTGTACTGCAGAACACAAAAAGGAGCGAAAAACCTTATGGAAAATTTGGTGAAAAAGGCAAAATCCGGAGATTCCGGTGCATTTGCACAGCTCATCCGGATGAATACCCAGAGCATGTATAAAGTAGCCTGGGCCTATCTGAAGAATGACGAAGATGTGGCAGATGCCATACAGGAAACGATTTTAAAGTGTTATGAGAAGCTTTCCACTTTAAAAAAGGATTCTTACTTCAAAACCTGGATGATTCGGATTCTGATCAATAACTGCAATGAAATGCTTCGGCATAAAGGCCGTGTTTTTCCTACGATGGAAATGGAAGAGGGAATCTTCGAGGAATCAGGCTATGTAGATTGTGAGTGGAAGGAAATCCTGGCATCCCTGGAAGAGAAGTACCAGGTGGTGATGCTTTTGTATTACAGCAAATCCCTTAGTGTAAAGGAAATTGCCGCTCTTCTGGAAATCAGCCAGAATACAGTGCTTACAAGGCTCTCCAGAGCCAGAAAACAGCTTCGTGCAGAGTATGAAGGAGGATATATTCATGGATGATAAATTGTTTGATGTTTTTTCGGAAGAAACAGAAGTGCCGGAATGTGTGCACAGGCGTGTAGATGAGACCTTGGAAATGATAGAGAATTCGGCAGAGTCCGATAGAGGGTATCAGAAAGAAGAAAAAACAGGAAAAGTAATAAATGGCACTGACAGAATGGGAAAAATTAGTACACGGAAAAACTGGAAGCGCAGTTTGCTCTTGACATTTGCGGCAGTGATGGCATTTGGTGCCACTGTTTTTGCCGCAGAGAAGTATATAGGTATTTCCGGCTTTTTCCAGGAAGCTGGAAATAAGATGCCGGAAGAAGCCGAGGGGCTGATTGAAAAAGATCCGGTGCAGCAGGAAGAGGGTGATTCCATTCTCACTTACACTGTGAAGGAAGCTCTTTGCGATAAGAACAGTGTCCAGGTGGTGGTGGAAGTCACAGCGAAAGAAAGAGGTAAGTATCTTCTGGCAGGACAAGATGCCATGAATGAGGATCCTGTAAGAAATCTTGGAATTGAAAGTGACAAGACAATAGGAGAATATGCTGCGGAAAAAGGGCTGATCATTGTAAAGACAGGAGTCAGCTTTGATTTCAATTCGGATCTTGGAATTGAAACAGCAGTGGTAGATTATCGAAATCTGGAAGACGATGTAGTAGATTTCTATTCTTCCGCAGTAAAGACAAAGGAGAGCAAGGATCTTACCGTTTCCTGCATTGGAACAGCCACGCTTCCGGATGCTAAGTGCGTTGATGATGTGATGCGTACAAACATTACTTTCCAGCTGGAAGATAAGAGCCAGGGAAAAAGCGTGACTTATGTGCCTGTGGATGGTGAAGGGATAACCGCAGATGGAAAAGTAAAGATCCTGTCCGCAGATATAGAAGAAACAGAAGTGGGAGATTATGCCACAATCCATTGTATCTTCTTAGAAGAGGCTGACAGCATTTCCCTTGACGTAACGGATTTGGAGGGAAACCTGTGGCAGCTCTCCGACCTTGGCGGTGGTTCAGAGGTGGCAGAGGTTGGAAAAGAAGCCACCTTCCAGATGAGCTACCAGAAAACGGACCTTGCCGACGAAATCGGAATACGGGGATATGACTATGAAACGAATACCACGTATGAGCCGGTAAAAATGAAGCTTAAGAAATAGAATAATCGAAAAAAGTCCCCATTCACTGTTTTTTGCAATTAAAACAGTGGGATGGGGACTTATTTGATTTGTTAAATTAAGATTATCCGAACTTTCGCATATTGCTCAGATCGGAAAAATCAATCATTTTGATTTCTTCAATGTTGCCGGTTGAGCCCATTGGGCAAACGGCGTAGTTTCGAGTCTCATTTCCTATAGTAAGCTTTACCACATAATGCCATATGGACCATGATGGAGAGCCAGCCGGATAATCACCATAGCAATAATGAATATCATCAAAGCCACCTACTAATTCAGCGAACTTACCGAGAATTGCCGGTGATGTGCTAGAATCCCAACGGTAAGTTACAAAAAATGGAAGATTGGGATCTGCTGCGAGAGAGACTACACGATCGTTATACCTGGTTAAATATTTAAAACGGCCTGGTTCTCTGAGGTAGGCACTTATAGCGTCCGTCTTTTCAATATGATAAGTTTATTGGGTTTTGTAAAAATATAATTATTTATGACCAGACCGCAGCAGCCATTTCTGGTCAATCTTTTTTACTTCATCATCAGCAAAACGGATATGCAGCCGGACGGAATTGGACAGCTGTACGATTTCCTCTACAGTGCCTTCTCCGAATTTTGGATGAGTTACCACATCATTTACCTGGAATTTCACTTCGCTATGTTTGGCACTTTGATAGGCCCGTTCCCGACGGTAGGTGTCCCGGATAGGAACTGTCTTGTCATGGATAGGGTTTTTCAGAGCTGTGTCATAATCGTGCTTCAGGAGGCTTTCTCCAATCCTGTAATAGGGCGTAGGTGCGGCACCCACAAGAGAGCAGCAGTATTTCCAGGCGCTTCCGTGCTTCCCTGCCTGCCAGTTGTACTGGGCTGGGATTTTCATATTGTATTGCATATAATGGGCGTATTCATGTTTATAAAGATCCAGGCGATCTTCTTTGGAAAGAGGTTTCTTTACTGCATAACCAATAAACAGCAGGGAAAAATAGAAGCCTTCCTTTTCATGAGCAGAAGCAGGGGTATAAGAGCCAAGGACAGCCTCATCGTAACCGAAACGGATGGGCACGGAAGAACCACGCAGACCGAATTTGCGGTCGAGGGTCTGGAACAAGGCGCGGATCTGAGCTTCGTGGATGGTAGTTTCATTATCAAGAAGTTTACGGATGGATGGATCAATATTCATGCAGTTACTCCTTTAAAAAATTATTAATTGGAAAAATTACGTGCCAAGTTTTATGGCGTTCATGAGCAAGTAGCGAAGCGGACCTGGAATGTCCGCTTTACTGATAGACAAAAAAATAGATGCTGCAATCTGCAACATCTACAATAGCGAGAGGGGGATTCGAACCCTCGACACCGCGGGTATGAACCGCGTGCTCTAGCCAACTGAGCTATCTCGCCATATTCAATTAAAAAACTTTTGCTGAAAAGTCTGTGCGTATAAAAGACTATCAGCAAAGTAGCGAGAGGGGGATTCGAACCCTCGACACCGCGGGTATGAACCGCGTGCTCTAGCCAACTGAGCTATCTCGCCATATTCATTTCATAAGTATGGGGCCTACAGGGCTCGAACCTGTGACCCTCTGCTTGTAAGGCAGATGCTCTCCCAGCTGAGCTAAGACCCCATATACAAACTGTGAAGTATCTTCTCTTCCGCAGCTCGCTTTGCTATTATACTATTAACTGTCGCAAATTGTCAACAACTTTTTTTAATTTTTTCAAAAAAATTTAGAATTATATTTTTTTACTATTTTATTGGAAAAAAAGAAAACTAGAGCCTTTCTTAAACATGCTCTGGAAACAGAAATTTTTATTTTGGGTCCTTATTTGCAAAAAGCGGAAAACAATTTGGCAAGTAAGGTTCTTTCCAAAATGAGAATTGATGTTATACTGAGTCTGTAAACAAGAAGAGCAAACAAAAGCATACCGGATACCTGCAAGAAGAAAAAGAACGGACGCAGTGTATTCGTATGGTCTCATAAAAAAGAGCTCACAAACATGCCCTGAGATCATAATTGCGATCAGCTGACAATTGTTTTTCCTATTAGGAAACGTCAGTTGGCGATACGAAAAATAGAAGAGGAGAAGATGGTATGAAGATTTTAGATTCCAAATTTATGAAGGGCTTTATCAAAATGGCAGACGATGGTTTCCAGCAGGGCTGGCATGAGAGAAACGGCGGAAACTTAAGCTATCGTCTGAAAGCAGAAGAAGTAGAAATGATCCGTCCACGTCTGAATGCACCAGGCGAGTGGCAGCCTATCGGCACAGAGGTGCCGGGACTTGCAGGAGAGTTTTTCCTGGTAACCGGAAGCGGCAAATATTTCAGAAACATAGCAGTTGACCCGGAAGCATGTCTTGCAATCATTGAACTGGATGATAAAGGTGTTAATTACAGAATCCGCTGGGGACTGGTAGAAGGCGGCCGCCCGACCAGCGAGCTTCCAACCCACCTTATGAATCATGAGGTAAAAAAGAAGCTTACAAACGGCAGACATCGTGTTATTTATCATGCACATACAACCAACACCATCGCATTAACCTTTGTCCTTCCATTGGATGACAAGGTATTTACAAGAGAGCTTTGGGAGTCTGCAACAGAATGCCCGGTTGTTTTTCCAGACGGTGTAGGTGTTGTAGGCTGGATGGTACCAGGCGGAAGAGAAATTGCAGTAAAAACAGCTGAGTTGATGAAGAAATATGATGTTGTTATCTGGGCACATCATGGAATGTTCTGCTCCGGCGAGGACTTTGACCTGACCTTTGGGCTTCTTCACACTGTAGAGAAATCTGCAGAAATCCTTGTAAAAGTCATGTCCATGGCTCCACGCAAGCTGCAGACCATTACACCAGATGATTTCCGCGCAGTAGCAAAGGACTTCCACGTTACCCTGCCGGAAGAATTCCTTTATGAAAAAGAACAGTGATTAATAGGAAAAAGAAAGACCTGTCAGTTAAGAAAAAGTTTCTGACAGATCTTTCTGGCAGAAAAATACAGGATTGGAATTTTGCAATTAAGAAATTTAGAATTCATTCTGCTGTTTTATGTTTTTGTCGGTAAGTTTTTGGATTGTCGCCCATATAGCGTTTGAAAATTTTGGTAAAATAAGAATAATTGCCATAACCTACACTGTCTGCGACGGTAACAATGGGAAAATTGGTTTCCACCAGAAGCTCTGCTGCCATAGTGACACGTTCATTTGTAATATATTCCAGAATTGTCATGCCGGTCTCTTTTTTGAACAGCCGCATCAGGTATTGCTCATTGAGGTGGACTTGGTTGGCAATTGCTTCCACATAGATCGTTTCCTGAATATGCTCCAGGATAAACTGTTTTGCATCACGGATCATCTGATCCTGCTCCGTATGTACATTCTGGGAAATTAGCTTCTGCATGATCTCATCTGGGATTTTTTCTATCTTTTCGGTATTTTCGGTTGCCTTGTCCAGACGTTTCACAAGCTCACACAAAACCTCATCCAGTTCCTTATAGTCAATAGGCTTCAGTATATAATCTGCACTTCCAAGCTTCAGTGCCTTCCGGATATATTTATATTCCGGGTGGCAGGTAACGTAAACACATTCCGTAAGGGGATAATAGATTTTTACCCACTCGAATAATTCCAGACCGCTGCCGTTTGGCATTTCGATGTCACAGAGCATGAAATCAATCTTTTGCTGCCGGAATATTTCTTGGGCTTCCTGCATGGATTGTGCGGTAAAAACCTGATCCACATGATATCTGGACCAGTCTACCCTTCGTTTTAATGCGTTCACAGCAACAATTTCATCATCTATAAGTAATGCCTGCATGTCTTATTCTCCCATTTTTGTAATATTTTTTAAATCCTTCAGTGAAAGGATCAATCCTCGTCCTCGTCCTCAGCATGATGAATCGGAAGGATGATCGAAATTCGGGTTCCGTGTGGCTCATCCCTGCCAATTTCAAAACTGGTATTCAGCCCATAAAGAACCTTCAATCTCTCAATTGCATTCTGGATTCCGATGCCAAGCCCCGGCTGATGTTCGCCTGTTTCCTGGAAAAGTTTTATCTTTTCCAGTGTTGTTTCATTAATCCCTTCACCGGTATCCAGCATCCGGATTCGAAGGTGCTCTTCATCATATTTTTGAGCGATTACGAAAATATCAATGTGATTGCCGATCCGGATGGAATGCTTAATAGAATTTTCTGCAAAATTCTGGATCAGAAGAGGTGGTACCAGGCAATCCTCGATTTCCTCAGCATATTCTACCATGGCAAAAAAAGTTTCCGGATAGCGTACCTGCTGAATATCAAAATAATTCCGGATATGATCCATTTCTTCCTTCAATGTTACAAAATCTGAATTGGCGTTGACAATATAACGGAAATACCGGGAGAGTAGAAGAATCATTTTCTGGATCAGCGGATATTCCTCCTGCTCATAGCTGTACAGGATATTCAGGGTGTTCAGGATAAAATGAGGCTGGATCTGCTGACTGAGAAATTTCATTTTGATTTGCTGCTTTTCCAGCTGAATCTCATATACATGAATTTTTAAGTCTGAAACCTGATCCATCATGCGGTTAAAGCTTTTGTTGATCTGGGTAAACTCTATGCTTTTGCAGTTTTCCTCGATACGGTAATCAAGATCGCCTTTTTCAATGATTTCGATGGCCCCAGTAAGTCGTTTAAGAGGGTGAATGAGCCATCTCCTTTCAAAAAACAAAAGAATTGGCATGGATAAAAATACCAGGATCAGGGAAATGACTTCAAGAACCCGGATAGGAACAGGAAGACTGCCAAAGGTACTTTCCCGTTTGTTTATTTCTACCATTGTAACACCAAAGTCATCTATTGGTGACAGATAAACCTGGTAATCCCGGGAATTTTTCAGCTGCTCAAGGCTAAGACCTGTATCGGAAAAAAAGTCTGTTCCTTCCTGGGAAAAAATGGTTTCTTCGGTATTGGTGAAAAAGACAATTTTACCGCCTTTATTTTCGGACTGCCCAAGCTTTGGCAAGGTACGTTCCAGATTCAGAAGAATGCCACAGTGGATTTTATTCCAGGTTGCAGAACCGTACAATACCATTGTGTCATCAAGGGTATCAACAGACCATTGCATACCTTTTCCTTTGCCGGGATCGTAGACACTGTCAATCAGTTCCAGATAGGCATCGCTTTGGATACCAGGTGCTCCACTGGTGACAACATAACCGTTTTGGGGAAAAGAAAACCATACCAGGTCAGCTATGGAATGCTCCTGGCGGAGGTCATCCGCATCCTGCACCACTTTCCGGATAAGGTTTCCCTTTTTTACATTATTGAGGGAATCAAGTGCTGTGGATAATTCCTGAAATTCTGAATTTTCGGAATTTATGCACAAATATATTTCACGTCGGCTGACGTTCTGAAGCTGCTGGGTAAAATTAAATACGTTCATATCCAGTGCATTTTGAATTTCTTTTTCTACCTGTCTCTGTGAATTGCTGACTGTCATGCGCATCAGAACGATTGTGATGACATTAAATGGCATCAGCAATGCGATGATAAGCAGGATGATTCGGACAGCAGTGGATTGAAGAAAAAGCTGCTTTTTAAATGAAAATTTTTTCATGGCCTGGTTCCCCTTTGATAAACATTCGTAATTATAATCATAATATAATTTTTTTGACTATGCAATGCCAGATTGCTAGTAGAAAATCTGAAGTCCTTATGCTAAACTTAAATGGTTGACCGAATTAATCAATGCATATCAGGAGTTATATACTATGAAAAAAGAAATACATAAGACAATTCTGAAAATAGGGCTGCTTGCTGTACTTACCGCTGGTACAGGATTAAAGGAAGCTAATGCAGCTATCCAGACAGATAAGGCTAAAGAGCCATATGAAGTGGCGGTCCAGATGGTTGTTCTGCCTGGAACAGAGATTCAGAATGAAGCAGATATTGAGGAAGCGATTGATGCAATCACACTGCCTGCCATAAACTGTACTGTAGATCTGCAGTTCATCTGGATCAGCGAGCTTCCAAATACAACCAATCTAGCAATTGCAGGAAATGAAAAAATCGACCTGATTCATGTGGGAACAGTGCAGCCTTTATCCTCACTGGTCGGAGCAGATATTTTGTATGACATGAATACAGATGATCTGTTACAAAAGCATGGTCAGGAATTGGTATCGCTGTATGGAAAGCTGCTTGAAAGTGGGAATGTAAATGGAAGACAGCTGGCAATTCCGGCAAAGCAGTTTAATTCTGAGAAAAAAGGTTTTTATTATAATAAAACCATTGCAGATAAGCTTGGAATCACAGTCCCGGATAAAGGGACACTGGATGATTTTGAAAAGGTGCTCTATCAGGTAAAGGCGTCTGGAGAAGACATCATGTGCTATTTTGTTGGTGGAGGAGATATAAATCTCATGGCATGGATGGTGCCATATGAAGCATATGGAAATGAAGCTGCATATGGGGCGGTTATGGATTCTTCGAAAGATACGGTGGTTGAGAATCTGTATGCTACAGAAGAATACCGGGATTATGTTTTGCGAATGTATAAATGGCGTCAGGATGGAATCATAGAAAAAGATCCGGCAGATACTACCAGTGGCAATGAATATCAGTATACACAGCGCTTGTTTTGCGGCGTTGGTAACTACAGCCCCATCCAGATGAATGAAAACCAGCACATTGCGGCTGAAAACGGTTTTGAATATGGCTACATGACAATGGTGGAGGCACAGGTTACCAATTCTTCAGTGGCGGAAAGTATGTGGGGAATTGCGCGAAATAGTGAAAGACCAGACAAAGCCATGGAATTTTTGAATCTTCTGTACAGTAATGCAGAGGTTGCCAATATTATGAAATATGGTCTGGAGGGAGAAAATTATAATTTTGTAGAGGGCTCTGATGATATTATTGAACGAAATAATTCCTATTTTCCCATGTTTTATGTAGGTGGGAACCAGAGAGAAATGTATTTACAGACTCCGGCCGGGGAAGATTTTATAGAACAGTGCGAGGCACAGGAAAAGGAGGCGAAGGTATCTCCACTTTTAGGGTATACCTTTGACGATACCAATTATCAGACAGAGGCTGCTGTTATTGGCAGCGTGATCTCAGAGTATACTCCTATTTTGCAGAACGGGCTTTGTGGGAGCGAGGAAGAAACCAAGGAATATCTGGATGAATTTCTGGCTGCCCTGGATGCTGCCGGAATGAACGAAGTAATTGAGGCAAATCAGGCTCAGCTGGATGCTTGGCTGACAGACAATTCCATTCCATCTGTCCATAAGTGAGGTGCTAGAGCGAAAGCCTTTTTTAAACATGCTCCAGAAATAAGAGAATAAAACAATAGCATAAATTTAACAACAGGTCATAATAGTACAATTTTAAGGTTAGAATTGTACTATTTTTTTTATGCCCAGATAACTAAAATTGTACTTGTAATTAAACAGACCGAAAAATAAAAAAGGAGGAAAGAGCAATGAAAAAATGGTTATGTATGTTGCTTTGTATGGCAATGACAACATCAGCATCACCAGTCTGGGCAGCCGGGAATACGGAGGAGGACAAAGCAACCGAAGCAGCTGCAGGAGATGAAACGGCATTTGTAAAATCCATAACTGCAGATTGTGAATTAGCCCCTTATGGTTACCGTGTTACATCTTTTGTTCTGACTGTTGATTCAACAGCAGATCTGATGAATTTAAAGGCAGATGATTTCCAGATGAACAACTGTGTAATGGATCAGATGGCCCACGAGGTGAGAAACATTCCTGCGAAACAGGTTTCATTCACAGAAAATCAGGTTTTGATTGAGGTGGAACCTTTTTACCTGAAAATCAGTGGTGGTGGTTACGGTGATCCATTTACCATGACCTGTACCAATGAGAATCTGGACTTCGGATATGATGAGGCAATGGCCGGAATTAAATGTGATACAGTTGATGCATTTGACCTGCTGGAATCTACATCCGGCTCCACAACTGTTCCATATTGGCTGTATTCCCCGGAAACACAGGATGAAGCCCTTCCACTGGTAATTTTCAACCATGGTGGAATGAATGATGCCGGAGAAGTAGCTGCAATTGATGCGGCACCGTTTATTGTTTCATTTGCAGAAGAGGAAAGCCAGAAAAAACTTCCGTGTTATGTAATGGCTTCTGTTCGTGACAATGATGTAGATACCCAGGAAACCTGTGCAGCGATCAAAGGTGCTATAGACGGTTTGGTAGAGAGCGGAAAAGTAGATCCGAATCGTGTTTATATGACAGGAGAGTCAGCTGGTGCTATGGCTACTATGACATTTGCAAATCAGTATCCGGGTTACTTAGCAGCAATCGTACTTCTTAACGGTGGTCCTTTCGATGTATCTCTTGACAATACACTGGAAGAGGCAACTGCAATGGATCTTAACGCACCATATTCCGATGCTGAACTGGAAACATTTGCAAATTCAGGAACTTCTGTAATGTTTGTACAGAGCCTTGGCGATATTCTTTCCGTGCCGATCCGTTTCGCTACAGTTTATAACAAACTGCTGAATCTGGGAATGAAGCCTGGAGATAATCTTGTATGGCACAGCTATACAGCAGAGCAATATAATTACCTGCTTGGAGATGGAACTGTGGTTCTTCCAGATAATGAATCCTACACAGCTGTGGACAATATTACCGGAAAAACAACTTATTCAAGCTCTACCGGAAAATTACATTCTTCTTCCTGCGGAGCATCCAATGACAGCTTTATTAAGATGTGGCTTGTAGATCAGACTCTTGCAGATCCTGTTGAATATGTGCCATATGAAGTTGAGGGTGAAGATTACACACAGATTCCGGAAGGCTACACAAAATACCAGAACTATAAGGCAACAGTAGTTGGCAGTGCAGTGGATGTTCTTTGTGCAATGAACGATGACGAGACAGAGTTTTACCTGTACTTCTTTACATTTAATGATGACCAGGTATTAAAAGGAAAAATTAATGAAGACGGTACGGTGCAGGTATTGTACGACCTGACCGGATTTATGGCAGGAGAAGCAGAAAATGCATTGGCTGGTATCGATGAATCAGCATGGCAGCCAGTAGAATAAAATATCAGGAGGAATATTTAAATGAAGAAAAAAATAATCAGTACAGTATTAACAGCCTGCATGATGGCAGGTATGCTGACAGGCACAGGCGCGTATTCTGTTGCAGCAGATTCATCCGTGATCAACATGGATGAGGATCCTTATCAGGTGGCAATTCAGATGGTAGTGCTTCCTGGTACAGAGGTTGCCGACGAAGCGGCTATGGAAGATGCAATCAATGCGATCACACTTCCGGCAATCAACTGCACCGTAGATCTTCAGTATGTATGGATCAGTGAATTGCAGAACACAACAAGCCTGGCAATCGCCGGAAATGAAAAGATCGATCTGGTACATGTAGGAACTGTCCAGTCATTATCCTCTCTGGTTGGCTCTGATATCCTGTATGACATGAATACAGATGATCTTCTGCAGACACATGGACCGGAACTTGTTTCCTTATTTGGTGATCTTCTGAATAGTGGAAATGTGGGCGGTAAACAGCTGGCAGTTCCGGCAAGACAGTATTGTGCAGTAAAGAAAGGCTTCTACTATAACAAAACGATCGCTGATAAGCTTGGTATTACCGTTCCGGAAAAAGGAACTCTTGATGATCTGGAAAAGGTTCTTTATGAGGTAAAAGATTCCGGAGAAGACATCATGTGCCATTTCGTAGGCGGCGGTGATATGAACCTGATGGCATGGATGGTTCCATATGAAGCATTTGGAAGTGAAGCTGCTTATGGTGCAGTTATGGATTCCTCCAAAGATCTTACCGTCGAAAACCTGTATGCAACAGATACTTATAAAGATTACATCCTGAGAATGTATAAATGGAGACAGGACGGAATTATTGCAAAGGATGCTACAGATACCTCCAGCAGCACTGATTATCAGTATTCCCAGCAGCTGTTCTGCGGACAGGGCGATTACACACCACAGCAGATGAACGATAACCAGGTTGTTGCAGCACAGAACGGATTTGAATATGGTTATATGACACTGGTTGATTCCAGCATCACAAACTCCACAGCAACGGAATACATGTGGGGAATTGCAACAAACAGTGAAAGACCTGACAAGGCAATGGATTTCCTGAACTTCCTGTACAGCAATGCAGATGTTGCCAACATCATGAAATATGGTCTGGAAGGCACCAACTATAATTTTGCAGAAGGCTCCACCGATATCATCGAAAGCAACGGTTCTTATCTGCCACTGTTTTATCAGGGTGGAAATCAGAAGGATATGTATATAAAAGCTCCTGCCGGCGAAGATTATATCGCGCAGTGCGAGGCACAGGAAGCAGAAGCAACCGTATCTCCATTGTTAGGCTACATGTTTGATGACACTGATTTCCAGACAGAAGCATCTGTAATCAGCAGTGTAATTTCAGAATACACACCTACCTTACAGAATGGACTTTGCGGAAGTGAAGAAGAAACCCTGGCATATCTGGATGAATTTGTGAATGCTCTGGATGCAGCAGGAATGAATGATGCAATTGCAGCAAACCAGGAACAGCTTGATGCGTGGCTTGCAGCGAAATAAAGATGAGTAAGAAACGGCGGGGAAAAGATAACAGATTCCCCACCGTTTTTTAGAAAGTGTGAGTGAATATGAAGAAAAAGAAAATCAACTGGAAACACTGGCTGCCCTTTTACATTATGTTTATACCTGGGCTGATCTATATGATCGTAAACAATTATATGCCACTTTACGGAATGCAGCTGGCATTTAAATCCTTCAGCTATTCGAAAGGAATTGCAGGCAGCAAATGGATTGGATTTAAGAATTTTAAATTCCTGTTCGCAACAAAGGACGCATTCATTATGGTCCGGAATACTCTTTTGTATAACATTCTGTGGATCTTTGTAGGAGCCGTTTTTGGAATTACGGTGGCAATTCTGTTCAATGAGATCCAGAACAAAATTGCAAAGAAATTTTATCAGACAGCAATCCTTCTTCCTTATCTGATTTCTATTGTTGTAGTTGCATATCTTGTATATGCATTTCTTGCAACAGATACAGGCCTTGTCAACAATGCTATTGTGAAGGGACTTCTTGGGAAAAAAGAAGGAGTTGCCTGGTATATGGAATCGAAATTCTGGCCGTTTATCCTGACCTTTGTACAGCAGTGGAAACAGATTGGATTTGGAATGCTTTTGTATCTGGCAAGTATTCTGGGAATCGACAAAACCTATTATGAAGCAGCAATGCTGGATGGTGCAACAAAATGGCAGCAGATAAAAAGTATTACCCTGCCCCTGTTAAAGCCAACGATCATTATGCTGGTAATCCTGAATCTTGGACAGATCTTCCGCTCTGATTTCGGACTTTTCTATCAGGTTCCAATGAATCAGGGTGCACTTTATTCCACCACACAGACCATTGATACATATGTGTATCGTGCCTTGATGGTGAACAACAATGTGGGAATGTCAGCAGCTGCAAGCTTTTTGCAATCTGTAGTAGGATTTATTTTTATTGTAACTGCCAATGCAATCGTAAATCATTTTGATAAAGACAGTTCATTATTTTAGGAGGCGGGAATATGGTATCAAAAGACGAAAAAAGATGGAGGGCAGCGGCACATATTGTGATGATTGTGTTGTCCGCACTGGCAATTCTGCCATTTATTCTGCTGATCATTGCATCTTTTACAGATGAAGATGTGGCATTGAAGTATGGTTACAGTTATTTTCCGCAAAAATTATCCCTGGATGCGTATCGGTATATTGCTGAAAATGGTGCTACATTTTTCAGGGCTTATGGAATGACCATTTTGGTTACGGCGATTGGAACGGCGTCCTGTATTGTGCTGACAGCCCTGACAGCCTATGTACTTTCCAAAAGCAACCTTCCAGGTGTAAAAATTATGAACCTGATCATTGTTATCACCATGCTTTTTAATGGAGGTCTGGTAGCAACTTATATCAGCTATGTAACGATTTTCCATGTGAAAAATACGATCTTTGGATTAATCGTGCCGAATCTGTTGATGAACGCATTTAATATTATGCTGGTAAGAAATTACTTTTCACACAGTATACCAGAGGAAATCTATGAGTCAGCCAGAATTGATGGTGCAAGCGAATTCGTGATTTTCTTCAAACTGGTTCTTCCATTGTCTGTGCCGATTCTGGCCACAGTTGGACTGATGAGTGGCATCGCATACTGGAATGACTGGCAGAATGCCCTGTATTATATTGACGATAAATCCTTATATACAGTTCAGGCAGTGCTGAACGCGATCAATGAAAGTGTGGCTATGCTGGCATCTTTGGGAGGCACCGCCGGTGCATCTGCAGCTGACCTGCCATCAACCACGATCCGTATGGCAGTGGCAGTGGTTGGAATTTTTCCGGTGCTGGTGGCATATCCTTTCTTCCAGAAATATTTCGCAGCAGGTCTTATGGCTGGTTCTGTAAAAGGATGATTTGTGAAACGCAGGTAACTGCTCAGATAAAAAGGATGATAACAGGAGGAAACTATGAGCTTTTTTGGAGATATCCCACATGGAAAAAATGATCTTCCGCAGCTGCTTGCAATGAAAGCACCAGAATTTAATATTGAAGATGTAGACGGCGCAGAATATATGCTGGATCACAGAATGGAAGGATGCTTTTGTTTCGTCTGCACAAAAAAGATCGGCAGTATGGAAAATGCCAGAGCCCTGTTGAGAGAGGGTGACAAAAATATAAGAATTATCAGTGAAATCTGTAATGTAGGCCCATTTAGGGAAACAATCGTAGGTCTTTGCCTGCAGCCAGTGCTGACAGAGTATGATAAAGATTATCACATCCTGATTCAGGGAATCGTAGATGAGGATGGAAATGAAATGCAGCCAATGGAGTATTGCCTCCACACCCGTCCAAAGGCTGGAGAAGAACCGCGATATGAGAAAAGAGATCAGGTGACACTTAAGGTTGCCAGAGAGGGAATCGTGCTTTTAAAAAATGAGAAGCATGTGCTCCCCTTTGCACAAGAGGCAAAAATCAATGTTTTTGGAAGTGGTTTTGCAAAATTCCGTATCGGGGCATCCGGTGCAGGAAGAATTAATCCAAGATATCAGATCCGGTTGTTTGAGGGCATTGAAAATTATACATCTTTGAAGATAAATCCGGAGCTACGTAAATTTTATGCAGAAGCAACAGACACTCTTCCAGAGGAAGACGTGCTGAAAAGAGCAGTAGATTATGCGGATACCGCAATACTTGCACTGACCCGCGGTACAAGTGAGAATTTCGATAATCTTGCATTTAAAGGTGAATTTTATCTGACGGACGAAGAAGAAAGGCTGATCGAAAAGGTCAGCAGAACTTTTTCCCATACAGTGCTGTTGTTAAATACAGGATATCCTGTGGATGTCCGTTGTGTGGAAAAATATGGAATTGATGCAGTACTCTGGACCGGGCTTTGCGGAATGAACGGAGGCAGGGCAGTGGCAGAGATTCTTGCAGGAACAGTAAATCCATCTGGAAAGCTTCCGGATACCTGGAGCCTGACATGGGAAGAAATCCCGTCTTCCCGGAATTTCTATCAGCCGGAAACCCCACAGGAGCGGATAAGTGGCGGTTGTGAAAAGTATATTGACACGTTATATGAAGAAGGCTTGTATATAGGCTACCGTTATTTTGACACATTCAAAAAGAAAACAGCGTACAGCTTTGGACATGGACTTAGCTATACCACATTTGAATTTTCTGCCAGGGACGTGAAGTGGAGCAAGCCTGCTACGCTGGATGAGGCTGCCGTACAGATTTGCGTGTCTGTTACCAATACAGGGGACAGAGCCGGAAAAGAAGTGGTACAGCTGTATGCACAGCTTCCGGAGAAAAAACTGGAGCAGCCTTTCCGCAGACTGGCTGGTTTTGCAAAAACAAAATTGCTTCAGCCAGGTGAATGTCAGGAACTGAAGCTTACCATAAATGGACGGGAACTGGCATCCTTTGATATGGAAAATGCGTCCTGGATCTGCGAAGAAGGGGAATACAGACTTTTTGCAGGAGATTCACTGGAAAACAGCGTGGAGGTTTCCTGCTGGCAGCTGGATGAAGAGGTGACTTTATACCAGAGCAGGAATTATATGGCACTTCCGGAAGAATATGAGCTACGTATTCTTTCCAAAAAACAGGAAGAGCAGACCTATCCGAGTGGAAAAAATACCAGAATGACAGGTCTGGAAGGATTTTCATTCCAGGGGAAGCAGGTCTGGAAGGAAAACGGAAGCGATGTAGAAGTGATTGCAAATCAAAATAAAGAGCGAACAGATAGAAAAATGATTACCTGGGACATGGTAAAAGCAGATGAAAGCTTACTTGGAGCCTTTATTGGCCAGCTTTCCACCTATGACCTGGCGCGCATGGCAGTATGTGCCAAAAACGGCTGGGGAATGGATCAGAAGGGAGAAGCCGGAAGAATTTTCGTTATGGAGAAATACGGCACACCGGAATTTGTATTTGCAGATGGAAATAACGGAGTAAACCTGAATGAGAAAAACATTGGTTTCCCTTGTTCAGTGACTGTATGTGCAACTTTTAATGAAGAACTGGCTTATGAGACCGGAACTGCAATTGCAGATGAAGCGAAGGAAAAAGAAGTAAATGTGATTCTTGCGCCGGCGGCGAATCTTCACAGGAATCCGCTGGGAGGAAGAAATGCGGAATATTTCAGTGAGGATCCTTTCCTTGCAGGAAAAATGGCAGGAAATCACGGAAAAGGACTGGAAGATCATGGGGTAGCAAGTTGTATGAAACATATTGTGGCGAACAACTGCGAATCCTCAAGACTTAGAAATGACAGTATTATTGACGAAAGAACACTTCGGGAATTGTATTTAAAAGTATTTGAAGAAGCATTTACCGTTTACAAGCCAGCTTCTTTGATGACCGCCTATAACGGTGTAAACGGAGTTTTCTGTGCAGAAAACGGAGATATGTTACAGGGAATTTTTGAAAAAGAATTTGGATTTGATGGTTTCGTGATGACAGACTGGACCTCTTCTGATACCTGCGACATTGTAAAGGCAGTGGATGCAGGAAACGGCTGGATCACACCAGGCGGTATGGAAGATACACAGCCTATGCAGATTGTAAAAGGAGTGGAGGACGGCAAGATTGACCGGAAACGTCTTGAAAAAAGTGTATACAGAATGTTCCGGACAGTTTTGAAATTTTCCTGAAAAATGAAATTGAAGCAACATAAAGATAGCTAAAATAACGAAAAAGGTGATATTTATGTACGACGCATTTTATCCGGGGCAGGTGTGGCTGGACACGGAAGGAAAAAGAATCCAGGCACATGGAGGCTCTGTTATCTATATAGATGATACTTATTACTGGTATGGGGAAAACAAAGAAAAAACAGATGGAAAGAACGGAATCTGGCATTGGGGAGTACGCTGCTATAGCTCGAAAGACCTTTACAACTGGAAGGATGAGGGGCTGATCATTCCTCCGGAACCGGATGATCCTGATTCCAGTCTGCACCCTTCTGCGTGCATGGACAGACCTCATATTCTCTACAACCAGCAGACGAAAAAATATGTCTGCTGGCTGAAAATCATGAATAAAGATGGTACGCAGTCAGAAACAATTCTGACTGCAGACCACATACTGGGACCATATAAGAAAATCCGGGAAGGTCTTCGGCCACTTGGAATGAATGCAGGGGATTTTGATCTGGCAACAGCGCCAGATGGCAAGGCATATTATTACTTTGAAAGGGTTCATACGGAAACCATCTGTGCGGATCTCACGGAAGATTACACAGATGTGACCGGCTACTACAGCACCCATTTTCCAAGAATCAGTCCACCCTATGTAAGAGAAGGAATCGCACATTTTATGCGAAAAGGAAAACATTATCTGCTAAGTTCCGGAACTACCGGATATCTGCCTAATCCCTCTGAAATCGCAGTAGGAGATTCCTGGCATGGACCATATCAGGTTCTTGGTGATCCGCACATGGAAGATCCAAGCCACACCTCTTTTCACAGTCAGATTTCCTGTGTACTGAAGGTTCCAGGGAAAAAAGATTTGTATATTGCCTGTGCTGACCGCTGGCTTCCAAAAAGAACTTATCTGAATTATCAGGATTATGCAGATAATTTTGAGGCAATCTTTAATCCGGAATCTGGAAAAGTACCAGACTGGTCTGTAGTGGAGCGAAAGGATAAAGAACATGGAATCCAGGCAGGTGCGGAAAATACCGACATTGCTGATTATGTATGGCTTCCCATCATATTCGAGAATGACAGGCCCGTAATCCGCTGGAGAGATTCCTGGAAACTGGAAGAGTTTGAATAACAAGGGGAGAAGAAGAATGAAGAAAACAAAATTTAACGAAGGATGGAAATATTGGACCGGAAGCGATGCCTTTGCCCTTGTATGGGGAATTGCAGGGGATGCCCGGGAAGTGACACTTCCCCATGATATTATGCAGGAAAAACCTGCCTATGCAGAAAGTAAAAATGGAGGGAATACCGGATTTAGGGACGGCGATATCTATAATTATGTGAAATTCTTTTTTGCAGATCCGTCTATGGAGCAGGAGACTGTAATGCTGAAATTTGATGGCATTTATATGAATTCTATGATTTACATAAATGGAGCACTAGCTGCAAAATGCCCTTATGGTTACAGTGGATTTTATGTACCTTTGAATTCCTATCTGAAATATGGGCAGGAAAATGAAATCCGTGTGATCGTACGCAATGGTGCCATGCCAAACAGCAGATGGTACAGCGGCGGTGGTATTTACCAGGATGTGTGGCTGCTTCGGGGGCCAATGACCTATCTGGCTCCGGAAGGTGTGCAGGCAGTAACAGAGAGCTTGGATGAGATTGCTGTGGTAAAAGTTCAGACAACCATTTGGAACCGCAGCACAGGTACACACAGACTGCGCCTTATAACGGAAATTCTGGAAAAAGATGGACAACTGGCAGCCGTACAGGAGGTTCCTCTGACAGTATTTGAAGGCGAAAAACGGAAAATGACAGGCCGCATTGTAGTGAAAAATCCAATGCCCTGGTCGGTGGATACTCCTTATCTCTATCAGATGAGAAGCCGTCTGTATGAAGGAGAAGAACTTCTGGACGAAAATGTGGAGACTTTTGGCATTCGTACCCTTGCACTGGACGCCGTTCACGGTCTGCGTGTAAATGGAAAAAGTGTGAAATTAAAAGGTGCTTGTATTCACCATGACAGTGGAATTCTTGGCGCTGCCACATTTTTGGATGCAGAGTACCGCCGGATTGACAGGATGAAAAAAGCAGGTTTTAATGCCATCCGTATGGCACATCATCCGGCTGCACCTGCACTTCTTAAGGCATGCGATGAGCTTGGCATGTATGTAATGGATGAAGTCAGCGATATGTGGACCCGCAGCAAAACTGATTATGATTATGGAATGTTCTTTTTTGAATGGTGGGAAAAGGATGTGGAAGCCATGGTGCGAAAAGACTTTAATCATCCCAGTGTAATCATGTATTCCGTGGGAAATGAGATTCCGGAAATTGGGACAGATCATGGGGCAAAGTTATGCCATGAGATATGTGAAAAGATCAAAGAACTGGATCCCATACGTTATACCCTGGCCTCCATTAATGGTGTATTTGCATCAGGAGATAAGATTCCGCAGATATTGGATGATCTGAAAACATCGGGAAAATTAGATGGAAATGTAAATGATTTTATGACATTTATGGCAACCCAGGAAGGAAAGCTTGATAAAATCGTTACCAACAAAATCGTGGGAGAACGAATCGATATGGCATGTGCCAATACGGATATTGCCGGATACAATTATATGACTGCCCGTTATGAAATGGATGGGAAAGAACATCCGGACAGAGTGATCGTAGGCAGTGAAACCAACCCGCCGGATATTGCAGATAACTGGGAATATGTAAAACGCCTCAGCTATGTGATCGGTGATTTTACCTGGACAGGATGGGATTATATTGGAGAAGCCGGAATAGGAATCCCGGCTTACCCACAGGAGGAAGGCGGCTTCCAAGCAGGATTTCCATGCCAGCTGGCATATTGCGGAGACATAGATATTACAGGCTTCAGACGACCGCTTTCTTATTTCCGTGAGATCGTATTTGGTGAAAGAAAAGTGCCTTATATTGCTGTTCAGAATCCAGAAAAATACGGTCAGCCATTATTCAAAACGCCATGGGTAATGAGTGATACACTTTCTTCCTGGACCTATCCGGGAATGGAGAAAAAGCCTGTGATCGTGGAGGTTTATGCACCTGGCGACCAGGTGGAGCTGTTTCTGAATGGAACAAGCCTTGGGAAAAAAGCCAGTGGAAGCAAGGCGGGATTTAGAACCCTGTTTGAAACTGTTTATGAGCCGGGAACCCTGGAAGCTGTTGCTTATGAAGGGGAAAAAGAGCTTGGGAGAATGGTATTACAGACCGCTGGAAATGAGGAGATTTTAGAGGCTGATATTCAGAATGGAAAAGCTGGGGAACTTGTATTTGTGGAAATTTCAAATCGTGATAAGAATGGAATCGCGATTGAAAATCATGAGTGCAACCTGACATGTGAGACCTCTGATGATGTGAAATTCTGGTTCGGAAGCGGAAATCCTAAGACGAAATATCCATACATTACAAACGAAACCAGCACCTGGCACGGAAGAGCCTTACTTGTTGTAAGAAAAACGAAAAAGGACGATCCTGTCAATCTGAAGGTGCGCTCAGAAAACAAAACATTGGAGATTACCGTCTGAGAGTTCTGAAATAGCTACACCAATCACTTGTCTGGGAATCCGACTGTACAGGTGAAAAATGGGAAATCCCCAAAAAAGGAAAATACAGGAAGAAAGAGGACATCAGAATATGAAAGTTTCAGGCTTAAAAATAAATGGTATTACAGATCCAGTAGGATTTTCTTTTGACCGTATCTTATGCTCCTGGAAGGTAACCGACACCAGTGCAAAGCGTCAGCAAAGGGTACGCATCCAGATCAGTGCAACGGAAGATTTTTCCGGAATCCTGTATGAGAAAGAGGGCAGTGAGCTCTGCTCAAACGAAACAAAGCTGGACTTTTTCCCAGAGCCATGCACCAGATATTACTGGCGTGTGACTGTGACAGCTGATAATGGGGAAACTGCTTCCAGTAAACCTGCATTTTTTGAAACTGGAAAAATGAATCAGCCCTGGACTGCCAGGTGGATTGGTGCTTCCAGGGAAGACACCTTTCATCCGGTTCTGACAAAGCAGTTTTCCATTGGAAAAAGAATAAAAAAAGCCCGTCTGTATATTTGCGGGCTTGGTCTGTATGAAGCCTATGTGAATGGAAAAAAGGCTGGAAATGAATATCTGGCTCCGTTTTTAAATGATTATGAAGCATGCTACCAGTATCAGACTTACGATGTCACCAGGCTTTTGAAGGATTTTGCCGCCGGGGAAAAGAAGTGTGAAAACCAGGAACTGGAAGAGGAAAATACAATTGAGATTTTACTTGGAAAAGGATGGTACATGGGAACTTTCGGACTGAAAAACCAGTCCTGCCTTTTCGGGGATGAGATGAAAGCGATTGCAGAGCTTCATGTGGATTATGAGGACGGAAGCCAGGAAGTGATCGGTACAGATGAAAGCTGGAAGTATCGTGGAAGTGACATTGAAGACAGTGGAATCTACATGGGTGAGATCTATAACCACAGTCTCTGGGAAAAACGTGAGAACCCTTGGAAAAAGGTGGAAATAAAGACCGCACCAGGCAGACTGACAGAACGTTACAGTCTTCCGGTTGTGGCGAAAGAAGAGCTTCATCCAAAGGAAATCATCCATACACCTGCAGGAGAAACTGTGGTGGATTTCGGCCAGAATCATGCCGGATTCATGGAATTTGAGGCAGATTTTCCAAAGGGAACCAGAATCGTCATTGAATGCGGTGAGGTCCTGCAAAATGGCAATTTCTATCACGACAATTACAGAGATGCCAAATCAGAATTTGTCTACGTTTCGGATGGCAGAAAAGAAAAGGTAAGACCACATTTCACTTATTTTGGCTATCGGTATCTGAAAATAAGTGGCTGGCCATTTGAAGTTACGAGGACCTCTATCGTATCGAAGGTGATTTATTCCGATATGGAACGTACCGGTTATTTTGTAACTTCAAATCCAAAGATCAACAGGCTTTATGAAAACTGTCTGTGGGGAATGAAATCGAATTTCATTGATCTTCCCACAGACTGTCCACAGCGAAGCGAACGCCTGGGCTGGACTGGTGATGCACAGGTCTTTGCGCCTACCGCATCCTACCATATGGATACCAGGGCTTTTTACAGGAAATTTCTGAAAGACCTGCACAGTGAACAGCAAAGGGCTGATGGGGCGATTCCCAATTATATTCCGTATAAAGGGGATTTTGGAACTGCCAGTGTGTGGGGCGATGCAGGTACCTTTATTCCGGCACTTTTGTATCGGGATTTCGGCAGTCTGGAAGAGTTGCGGGAATTTTACCCCATGATGCGTGAATGGGTGGATTATATGCACCGGGTAGACATAAGAAACGGCGAGACCGGTTTTTTCAGAAATGGTTTTCAGTTTGGCGACTGGCTTGCATTAGACGGTCCTACGGAGCAGAGCTTTAAAGGCAGTACAGATGACGATTATATTGGCACCGTCTACTATTACCAGTCAGTTTCTCTGACTGCACAGGCTGCGAGAGAACTGGGATATGAAGAAGAGGCAGAAAAGTATGAGAAACTGGCAGGGAAGATTAGAAACGCGGTTCTGGATGAGTATTTTACAGCTACAGGAAGATTTGCACTGGATACCCAGGCCTCTTACATTATTGCCCTGAAATTTGGACTGTATAGAGATAAGGAAAGGCTGATCCGTCAGTTCCAGGAACGTCTGAAAAAGGATGCCTACAAAATACGGTGTGGATTCGTTGGTGCTCCACTTTTGTGCATGACACTTGGAGAAAATAAAATGGAAAAGCTGGCTTATGATTTCATTTTCCAGGAGGAGTTCCCAAGCTGGCTCTATTGTGTAAATCTGGGGGCTACCACCATATGGGAAAGATGGAATTCTCTTTTGCCGGATGGAAGCATCAGCGGTACAGGGATGAATTCCCTGAACCATTATGCATATGGCTCTGTGGTAGAATTTTTCTATGCATATATTGCAGGAATCCGCCCGGCAGAACCAGGATACAAAAAAGCCATAATCGCACCTGTACCGGACATGCGTCTCCATTTTTGCAAATGTTGTTATCATTCTGCCTGTGGAAACTATGTTTCAGAGTGGAAAATTGATAATAATGGAATATTTCATCTTCATGTGGAAATTCCATTTGGTTGTGAAGCCCAGGTACAGCTTCCGAGAAGCGGAGGACGAAAAGAGCAGCTTTTTGCAGGAAGCTATGACTTTTCCTACCAGCCTGACCAGGATTTCCGCAAGATCTATGATGAAAATACAAGACTGAGCCAGATTGCAAAGGATTCTGAAGTGCTGGATATTCTAAAAGAAGACCTGCCAGCAGCCTATCAGATGGTAATGAGCCGGAATCCGGAGCATATGGAACGGAGCCTGAATGAACTAAAAGATTTATTTTTTATGGGAATCACACCAGAAGCAGCAGATAAGGCAATTAAAAAAATAAGTTCTTTGGAGAGATGGGAGATATAGTCTTAGAATAGGTGATTTTACATGAAAACGGGGGATTTAGCATGAAATCAGAAGTGATTTATTTATATAAAGACAGAACAGATGTTACTTTGACAACTTATGTACTGGATGATTCCAGAGAGATGCTGAATGGTGGAAAAAGACCGGCAGTTCTGATCTGTCCTGGCGGTGCTTACCTGTCCTGCTCAGACAGGGAAGGAGAGCCGGTAGCAATGGCATTTGCCGCAATGGGCTATCATGCTTTCGTACTGCGGTATTCCACCTATGGGGAAGAAGCATTTAAAACCGGATTCCGTGACATGGTCCGGAAACCGGAATGCGAGCATCCCATGCCAATGAGAGAAATCGGCCTGGCAATTTTGAAAATCAGAGAAAAAGCACAGGAATGGCTGGTGGATACAGATAAGATTGTTTTGTGCGGCTTTTCAGCAGGTGCACACAACTGTGCCATGTATATCACAAACTGGCACCGTCCGGTGATCACGGAATATTTTGGTAAACCAGCCAGCTTTTTCCGTCCGGCAGCATGCATTCTTGGATACTGTCTCAGTGATTATCTGTACATGAAAGAAAATACAACAGATAAGGCATTTTTTGATGGTTCCAACCAGGCATTTCTTGGAACTGCCAATGCATCGGATGAGATTCTGCGCGAAGTCAGCCCGGCCCTTAATGTGACAGAAAACACACCGCCAGTGTATCTGTGGGCAACGGCTGCAGATCCTATGGTTCCGGTGCAGCACAGCCTGAGAATGGCACATGCCCTGGCAGACCACAAAATTCCATTTGAGCTTCATATCTTTGAAGAAGGACCACATGGCTTAAGTCTTTCCACCCAGGCCAGTGCACAGGCACGCTCCCAGATTTATCCCGATGCTGCGAAATGGGTGCCGCTTGCTTCTGCCTGGATGCAAAAGCATTTTGCATTGGAGTTGGAAGAAATAACGCCATTTGAGGCAATGATGATGGCAGGAGGAATGCCGGTATGAAGCTGAATGAAAAGCCATTTTATCTTTCTGAAAAAGATATTGAATGGGTAAAAGAAACCTTAGCATCCATGTCCGTGGAGGAAAAAATCGGCCAGCTGTTCTGCCTTACAGACATGATTACAGATGAGGAACAATTAAAGGAAATGATCAGGAAATATAAGCCGGGCGGATTTATGTACCGCTCCGGAAATGCCCTGGAAATCCAGAATGCCCAGCGTGTTATGCAGGAAACAAGCAGGATTCCCCTTTTGTTATCCTGCAATCTGGAAAGCGGTGGAAACGGCGTGGCTGATTCCGGAACCTTCTTTGGCAGACAGCTTCAGGTGGCTGCAACTGATGAAAAAGAGCAGGCGAAAAGACTGGGCATGATCTGTGGATGGGAAGGTGGAGCCACTGGGTGTAACTGGGCTTTTGCTCCTATCGTGGATATTGATTTTAACTGGAGAAATCCCATCACAAACGTGAGAACCTACGGTTCAGATCCAGAGCGGGTGCTGACTATGGCAGATGCCTATATTGACGGTATCCGGGAAGCAGATCCCGGTATGGCTGCATGTATCAAGCATTTTCCAGGAGACGGAGTGGATGAAAGAGACCAGCATCTGCTTCCTACAGTAAATTCTTTATCTGTGGAAAAATGGGAATCCACATATGGAAGGGTATATGGAAAGCTGATTGAAAAAGGGGTAAAAACTGTAATGGTGGGACATATTCTCCAACCGGAAATGACAAGGAAAATGTGTCCGGGAATAAAGGATGAAGAAATCCTTCCGGCATCTGTGAACCGCTATCTGATGACAGATCTGTTAAGAGGTAAGCTTGGCTTTGAAGGGCTGATTACTACGGATGCAACTCCGATGGTAGGCTTCACTGGTATGATGTCCCGAAAAGAAGCACTTGCTAAGGCTTTGATGGGTGGTGCCGATGTACTTTTGTTCTGCAAAAACATAGATGAGGATTATGCCGGAATCAGGGAATATCTGGAAAAAGGAAGGATCACCATGGAGCGTATTGACGAAGCAGTTATGCGGCAGCTGGCACTAAAAGCCAGCTTAAAGCTCCATGAAAAACAGAAAAACAACACACTTGTACCCGAAAAGGAAGCTCTTTTGGTAATTGGCTGTAAGGAGCACGCTGACTGGGCAAAAGAATGTGCGGATAAAGCAATTACTTTGGTAAAAGACAACCAGAAGCTTCTTCCCATTTCCCCAGCCAGAACAAAAAGAATCCGTCTTACCATTCTGGGAGAGGAAAAAAGTGGTGCATTTGGAGATGGTGGAACGGTAGGGGAGTTGTTAAAAAATGCGCTGTCCAAGGCTGGTTTTACCGTATCCATGTATGACTATGCAACTATGGAACGAGGCGAAATTTTTACCGCTGGAATCGAAGAGATGAAGGAAAAATTTGATCTTTCCATCGTAGCTGCAAACGTTGCAACCGGCTCCAACCACACCACAAGAAGGGTTGAATGGATTGATCTGATGGCGGCAAATGAGCCCTGGTATACAAAAGAAATCCCCACCATGTTTATCAGCTTCTGTAATCCCTATCATATGATAGACGTTCCGTTTATCAGTACATTTATTAACTGCTATTCTTCCAGCTCTTACTGTGTTGATGCGGTTGTAGAGAAAATAATCGGAAAGAGCAGCTTCAATGGAAAAAGCCCTGTGGATCCCTGGTGCCAGGAGGTGTGGGGAGCACGGTTTATGTGACGAGAGGTGAAAAAAATATGCACAAAGGACTGTTATTTGATCTGGATGGGGTAATCGTAGATACTGCCAGATATCATTATCTTGCTTGGAAAGAACTGGCGCAGGAGCTGGGAATCCCTTTTACCAGAGAAGACAATGAACGGTTGAAGGGAGTCAGCCGGAACCGTTCATTTGAGATCATTCTGGAAATTGGAAACAGGCAGATGGAGGAAGCCCAGAAAGGGTATTACTGTACCCGCAAAAACGGAATATATCTGGAATATCTTCAGACATTAAGTGAAAAGGATATTCTTCCAGGTGTCCAGGAATTTCTGGAAGCTGCCAGAGCAAAAGGGTATCGTACAGCACTTGGATCAGCAAGTAAAAATGCGGTTTTCATATTGGAAAAACTGAAACTGTCTGAGAGCTTTGATGCAGTCATAGATGGAAACAAGGTCTCCAAGGCAAAGCCGGATCCAGAGGTATTTCTGAATGGAGCTGCTGCTTTGGGGCTTGCAGGCTGTGACTGTATTGTATTTGAGGATGCAGCAGCAGGTATAAAGGCAGCCCATGCCGGTGGGATGAGAGCAGTTGGTATCGGGAAACCAGAGATCCTTTCAGAAGCTGACTATGTGATCAGGGGATTTGAGAAAATCACAATTGAAGAGATTGAGCAGGAAATAATATGAGAAATCGTAAAAAAAATAATTTCCTAAAAAGGAAAGTTTTACGAAAAATGCTTGACAATTTAATTCTGGTATGCTATTTATATAAAAAATCAATTTAACAAACTAAACCATTGAAGCGGAAATAAAAACAATCGTGCACCCACAGAGAGTCCGGGAGGCTGAGAACCGGATGGTAATGCAGTTTGTAAGAGCTATTTGGAAGAGGCTGTAGAGAAGAAGCAGTGGTTCCCATAGCTCGATAAATGGGCCGCTGAGGGCGCATGGAACGGCTGATAAGCCAAGTATGATGCGACGTAAGACATACGTCAGTTGTCAGGAATATGATGGTATTCCGTTAAGAGCACGATTTTTGTATCGTGAATCAAGGTGGCACCGCGGGTGGATTATCCAGACCCGTCCTTGACAGACATAGAAGTTCTGTCATGGACGGGTCTTTTTACGTAATAAGAAATTTCATTAGAGCCTTCTATTACATAAAAGACACTTCGTGCCAAGGCATATTCTTTGGGACAAAGTTACGGCAGGACATATAAAGGAAGTTTGTATGACAATTCTTGCTTTTAACCATCATGTTTTTGCATGCATGGCAAAGTGAGTCGCTGTGAACTTGGTGAATCGTAAAAGTTCAGAAAAAACGGGAGGTGCTCTATGTATCCAGCATTTGATAAGATCAGGGAAATGGCAGCAGCGGGAGATTACAAAAGAATTCCCATCTGCAAAGAGTTATATGCAGACAGTTACACACCGGTAGAGATGATGAGAATCTTGCAAAAGGCAAGTCACCACTGCTATCTGCTGGAAAGTGCCAGTCAGAACGAGGTGTGGGGCAGATATTCTTTTCTTGGATATGACCCTTCTATGGAAATTACCTGTACAGATGGGACACTGCGAATCCGACGGACGGATGAATTGTTTGAAAAGAAAACGGATGCTTTGGAAAATGGAAAAGCGGAAACGAACAAAGCGGATGCCCTTCATATTGGAAAAAAACAGTCAGAAGCGGTCATGCAGGTTACTCATCCAGGTGACGCTATCCGGAAAATCATCCAGCAGTATAAAAGCCCTGTGATGGACAACATGCCTACCTTCACCGGTGGTCTGGTGGGCTATTTCTCCTATGATTACATCAAATACAGCGAACCAAAGCTGGATCTGACCGATGAAGAACAGCAGGATTTCCGGGATCTGGACTTGATGCTGTTTAACGAAGTAATCGCATTTGACCATTACCGCCAGAAGGTACTTCTGATTACAGGAGTAATGACAGACAATCTGGATAAGTCCTATAAACGGGCCTGTGAAAAACTGGAAGAAATGACAAAGTTTATAAAAAAAGGTGAGAAAAAAGAGTTCCCACCAATCTGTCTCCAGTCAGAAATCAAACCTCAGTTTCCAAAAGAGAAATATTGTGAAATGGTGGAAAAAGCCAAGCATTATATCCACGAGGGTGATATCTTTCAGGTTGTTTTATCAAATCCCATGCGTGCAAAAGCCACAGGCAGCCTGTTTGACACCTACAGAGTGCTTAGAGCCACGAATCCATCCCCATATATGTTTTATTTTTCCAGCGATGACATCGAAATCGCCGGAGCATCACCGGAAACCCTGGCGAAGCTGGAGCATGGTAAGCTGAGTACTTTTCCACTTGCAGGAACAAGGCCCCGTGGAAAAACTTCCGAGGAGGACAAGGCGCTGGAAGCAGATCTTCTCCAGGATGAAAAAGAGCTTGCCGAGCACAACATGCTAGTGGACCTTGGAAGGAATGACATTGGAAAAATCAGCAGGCTTGGAAGCGTAAAAGTGGAAAAATACCTGACCGTGGAGCGTTATTCCTGCGTTATGCATCTTGGCTCCACCGTTACCGGAACCATTGCAGATGGCAAGGATGCCCTTGATGCTGTGGATGCAATCTTACCGGCAGGAACCCTGTCAGGAGCACCGAAATTCAGAGCCTGCCAGATCATTCAGGAACTGGAGCAGAGTAAACGAGGCATTTACGGAGGAGCCATCGGATATGTGGACTTCACTGGAAACCTGGATGTGTGCATTGCAATCCGGCTTGTGTATAAGAAAAAAGACGAAATCTGCATCCGGTCGGGAGCCGGAATCGTGGCAGACAGCGTACCGGAAAAAGAATTTGAAGAGTGCCAGAATAAGGCAAGAGCGGTGGTAAGGGCCATCAGCCAGGCAGAGGAGGGATTAGAATGATTTTACTGATTGATAATTACGACAGCTTTTCCTATAACCTGTATCAGCTGATCGGGTCCGTTAATCCGGATATTCAGGTGGTTCGAAATGACGAAATTTCCCTGGGAGAAATAGAGAAGCTGGCACCGGAAGCAATTGTTCTTTCCCCAGGACCTGGAAGACCGGAGGCGGCAGGCATCTGTATTCCGGTGATCAAAGAGTTCGCTGGAAAAATCCCAATTCTGGGTGTGTGTCTGGGACATCAGAGTATCTGCGAAGCCTTTGGCGGAGTGGTTTCCTATGCAAAAGAACTGAAGCATGGGAAAAGAGATGAGATGATCCAGTACGGTTCCAATGTCCTGTTTAAAGGACTCCAGGAAAAGTTCCCGGCCGCAAGATATCATTCCCTGGCAGCAATAGAAGAGACTCTTCCAGAAGAGCTGGTTGTGACAGCCACAGCAGAAGATGGAGAAATCATGGCAGTGGAACATAAGGAATATCCGGTTTACGGTGTGCAGTTTCATCCGGAGTCTGTTATGACTCCCGATGGAAGGAAGATGATTGAGAATTTTCTAGAGCGTGTTTGAAAAAGGCTTTCTGCAAGATGTGCGTCACAATTTGTGGGAGATTTTGTCCGGATGAGGGCGCCGTAGCGGGCTACGGCAACCGAATTCGGGCAAAATCTCCCGCAAAGTGGGGCGTGCAGATTGCGGGAATGATTTTTCAAACACGCTCTGGAAGCGCAAGTCAGATTTGACAATTTATAAAGGACAACATCAGAGAGGAGCAGAAAAAATGATCAGAGAAAGTATTATCAAATTATCGAAGAAACAGAACTTAACCTATCTGGAAGCAGAAGAGGTAATGGACGAGATTATGAGCGGAAAAGCTACTCCAGTACAGATGTCAGCTTACCTGACTGCTCTGGCGTTGAAAGGGGAAACTATTGATGAGATTACCGCTTCCGCGGCAGGCATGAGAGCACACTGCATCAAGCTGCTTCATGACATGGATGTACTGGAAATCGTAGGTACTGGTGGAGACGGCTCCAATTCCTTTAACATTTCCACTACTGCCTCCCTTGTGATCGCAGCAGGAGGTGTACCGGTAGCAAAGCATGGAAACAGAGCTGCTTCTTCAAAATCAGGAGCCGCAGATGTGCTGGAAGCTCTGGGCGTTAAGATCACAATTCCACCGGAAAAAAGCCAGGAACTTCTGGAAAAAATCGGAATCTGCTTCCTGTTTGCACAGAACTATCACATTGCAATGAAGTATGTGGCTCCAATCCGTAAAGAGCTGGGAATCCGTACTGTATTTAATATTCTTGGACCGTTAAGCAACCCGGCTGGCGCCAATATGGAGCTGATGGGTGTTTATGATGAAGCCCTTGTTGAGCCTCTTGCGCAGGTCATGGCAAATCTTGGAGTAACAAGAGGAATGGTTGTCTTCGGACAGGACAGTCTGGATGAAATTTCCATGAGTGCACCGACTTCTGTATGCGAGATCAAAGATGGCAAATTTACATCCTATGTACTCACTCCGGAGCAGTTTGGTTATGAGCGCTGCACAAAAGAGGAGCTTCAGGGAGGAACCCCGCAGGAGAACGCCGAAATCACAAAAGCAATTCTGGAAGGCAAAGAGACAGGTGCGAAACGTCATGCAGTTTGCCTGAATGCTGGTGCCGCACTTTATATTGCAGGCAAAGCAGCTTCCATTGAAGCAGGTGTGAAGATGGCAGAGCAGCTGATCGACAGTGGGGCTGCACTGAAGAAACTGGAAGAATTTATACAAAAGAGTAATCAGGAGTGAAAAATAAACACAAATAATAACAAAAATAACAATAATCACATCACAAAACAAAATAGCACTGAAAAATAACAATATAACTCATTTGGATAAAGATGACGACAAGAGAGAATGACATCGCAGAGAGTTTTACAGGAGATAGAATGAGTATTTTAAATGAGATAGCAGCGCGCACAAAAGAGCGTATTGCGGAGGAAAAATTTAAAGTCCCATTAAGGGAACTTATCTCACAGCAGAATTCCAATCTGGCGAAACATGCCGAGGAAAAAATCTCTTTTCTGGAGGCATTAAAAAAGCCGGGAATGTCTTACATCTGTGAAGTAAAAAAAGCGTCTCCTTCAAAAGGATTGATCGCACCAGATTTTCCTTATCTGGACATTGCAAAGGAATATGAGCAGGCCGGTGCTTCTGCAATCTCCTGCCTCACAGAGCCCTTTTATTTCCGGGGCGCAGACAGGTATTTGCAGGAAATTTCCCAGGCAGTGAATATTCCGGTGCTTCGAAAGGATTTTACAGTAGATGAGTACATGATCTACCAGGCAAAAGCATTTGGGGCTTCCGCTGTACTTCTGATTTGTGCGATTCTTGATAACAGCCAGTTAAAAGCCTTTGGGGAACTGGCACAGGAGCTGGGGCTGGATGCTCTGGTAGAAGCTCATGATCAGTGGGAAGTGGACCGTGCTTTGAATCTTGGAGCAAAAATCGTGGGAGTGAACAACCGGAATCTCCATGATTTTACCGTTGATATGGGAAACAGTATCAGACTGCGGAACATGGCACCTGCTGATACGGTGTTTGTTTCCGAAAGTGGTATTAAGACAGCGGAGGATATCCGTATATTATATGAAAACAAAGTAGATGCAGTCCTGATCGGGGAGACCTTAATGCGCAGCCCTGACAAGAAAGCGGCACTTGGGGCATTAAATGCAGGGATTGTCTGAGCTGACTCATGGTGATAAGTGATATTCCATGCACGCTCTGGCAATCTAAGATGTACAATGTGCTGATAAAATAGTTGGAAAATAAAAAATTAAAGAAAAGGAATGAAACAGTATGGCAAAATTAAAAATTTGCGGTCTGACCTGCAAAGAGGATATTGAAGCCGTAAATGGAGCAAAACCGGATTTTGCGGGATTCATAATTGAAGTTCCAGGAAGAAGACGAAGCCTTACGGCAGAACAGGTCAAAGTCCTGGTTAAGGGACTGGACAAGGAAATCCTTCCCGTAGGTGTATTCGTAAACGCTGCCCCGGAACTCCCCATTTCCTTATTAAGAGATGGCACCCTATGGGCAGCCCAGCTTCACGGGGATGAAGACGAAGACTATATCGAAAAAATCCAGAATATGACCGGAAAGCCTGTAATCAAGGCCTTTTCCATAAAAACACCCGAAGATGTACAGCGGGCCCTTCGAAGCCCTGCCGACTACATCCTCTTAGACCATGGCGCAGGAGGAACCGGCGAACCTTTTGACTGGACCCTGGTTCCCCCAGTCCGCCGCCCATTCTTCCTTGCCGGAGGAATCGGTCCCGAAAACCTCCGCAGCGCCATCGGAACCTTACACCCATGGGCTGTAGACCTGAGCAGCAGCCTGGAAACCGATGGAAGAAAAGACCGGGCGAAAATACAGCAGATTGCCCGTATGCTGAAGCAGATTAATACACTGGAAGCATATAGAAAAGAGCGAGAAGCAGATTTAGAGTGAAGAGTGAAGAAAGTAATTCATATACAAAACAGCGAAACGAAAGGAAACAACGCTATGTCAAACGGAAGATTTGGAATCCACGGCGGCCAGTATATCCCCGAAACCCTGATGAACGCGGTGATCGAACTGGAAGAAGCCTACAACCACTATAAAGACGATCCGGAATTCAACCGGGAGCTTACAGAACTTTTAAATGAATATGCAGGAAGACCATCCCGCCTCTACTACGCAGCTCACATGACCGAAGACCTTGGCGGCGCAAAGGTTTATTTAAAAAGAGAAGACTTAAATCACACTGGTGCCCACAAGATCAACAACGTCTTAGGTCAGGTGCTTCTTGCAAAAAAAATGGGCAAAACCCGTGTCATCGCGGAAACCGGAGCCGGACAGCACGGTGTAGCCACAGCCACAGCAGCAGCCCTTATGGGAATGGAATGCGAGGTATTCATGGGAAAAGAAGATACCGAGCGCCAGGCATTAAATGTATATAAGATGCGTCTCCTTGGAGCAAAAGTTCATCCTGTAACCTCCGGAACTGCCACCCTGAAAGATGCCGTATCCGAGACCATGCGTGAATGGACCAACCGTATAGCAGATACCCATTATGTACTGGGCTCCGTTATGGGTCCTCACCCTTTCCCAACCATTGTCCGCGATTTCCAGGCAGTTATCTCCAAAGAAATCAAAGAACAGATGCTGGAAAAAGAAGGCAGGCTTCCAGATGCAGTCCTTGCCTGTGTAGGCGGCGGCTCCAATGCCATCGGAACCTTTTACCACTTTATTGAAGACAAAGATGTACAGCTGATCGGCTGCGAGGCAGCAGGCCGCGGCGTAAACACTGCAGAGACCGCAGCCACCATTGCCACTGGCAGACTTGGAATCTTCCATGGAATGAAATCCTATTTCTGCCAGGACGAGTACGGACAGATCGCGCCGGTTTACTCTATTTCCGCAGGACTGGATTATCCGGGAATCGGACCGGAGCATGCCCACCTTTACGACACTGGCCGTGCCCAGTATGTACCTGTAACAGATGAAGAAGCAGTAGAAGCCTTTGAATATCTTTCCAGAACAGAAGGAATCATTCCTGCCATTGAAAGCGCCCACGCTGTTGCCTATGCAAGAAAAATCGTGCCGCAGATGGGCAAGGATCAGTGCGTAGTCATTACCATTTCCGGCAGGGGTGACAAAGACTGTGCAGCAATTGCAAGATACAGAGGGGAGGATATCCATGAGTAACCGAATTTCAGAAGCATTTGCAAAAGGAAAAGCATTTATTCCATTTATCACCTGCGGAGATCCATCTCTGGAGATCACTGAGCAGCTTGTCTATGCAATGGAGGAAGCAGGCGCAGACCTTATCGAGCTTGGAATCCCGTTTTCCGACCCGACAGCAGAAGGTCCTGTGATCCAGGAAGCCAATGTGCGTGCACTGAGCGGCGGAGTAACCACAGACAAGATCTTTGACATGGTGGTAAAAATCCGTAAAAAAACCAGTATCCCAATGGTATTTATGACCTACGCAAACGTTGTTTTTTCCTATGGAACAGAGCGTTTCATCAGGAAAGCTGCGGAAATTGGAATGGACGGACTGATTCTTCCTGATGTACCTTTTGAGGAAAAAGAGGAGTTCGACGTGGTCTGCAAACAGTATGGTCTGGAGCTGATTTCCCTGATCGCCCCCACATCCCACGACCGGATCACCCGGATTGCAAAAGAGGCAAATGGCTTCGTATACTGCGTTTCCTCCCTTGGCGTAACCGGAACCAGAACCCGGATCACCACTGATATCGGAGCGATGGTGAAGCTGGTAAAAGCTGCAAAGGACATTCCATGTGCAGTGGGCTTCGGCATCTCCACCCCGGAGCAGGCAAAGAAAATGGCTGCCCAGTCCGACGGTGCGATTGTAGGCTCCGCCATTGTGAAAATTTGTGCCGCACATGGAGAAAACTGCGTCCCATATGTAAAGGACTATGTAAAGTCCATGAAGGACGCTGTGCGTGAGGCTTAAGCAGGCAGAATATAAAAAATGGAAAAGAAATGCTTCAGTTTTTCCAAAAATAAGCAGAACAGACCAAAAAAATTTAGCTTGTTTTAATTCTAAAAAGACTATAAAAGAGGGCAAAAGCGTTGACATTTTGCCCTCTTTTTTTTATAGTATCATATGTGAATTGATTTTATGTGTAAAATAAATGGTAATGAAAAAGAGGAATGAAGTTGGAGAAAAAACTGGTATTTATTTTTAATCCCAAAGCAGGGAAGGGCAAGATCAAGACATCTCTGATGGATATAGTAGATATCTTTAATAAAGGCGGTTATGAGGTGATCATCCGCGCAACTCAGGCCCCGAAGGATGCCTATGAACAGGTGAAGAAATATGCGGACAAGGTGGATCTGATCGTCTGTAGCGGCGGTGACGGCACGCTGGATGAAGTGGTTACAGGAATTACCGAGGTGGGAAGCAAGGTTCCGGTCGGATACATACCGGCAGGAAGCACCAATGACTTTGCCAACAGCCTTTTTATGCCGAAAAATATGCTGGATGCGGCATCTATGATCATGAAGGAAGAGATTTACAGATGCGACGTAGGCAGATTTAACAGCCAGACTTTTGCCTATGTAGCTGCTTTTGGTCTTTTTACAGATGTGTCGTATGAGACAAGTCAGGATCTGAAGAACATTCTGGGCCATCTTGCTTATGTCCTGGAAGGTGCCAAGAGACTTCTGGATATCAAGGCTTACCATATGAAAGTGACAACAGAGAATGGTGTGATCGAAGATAATTTTATCTACGGCATGGTCACCAATTCCAGGTCTGTGGGCGGATTTAAGAACCTGACCAAGGATGTGGATATGAACGACGGCCTTTTTGAGGTCACTTTGATCGTACAGCCTAAGAACCCGCTGGAAATGCAGGAGATTATCCGGAATCTTCTCAACATGGAGGATAATTCTGACCTGATCTATTCTTTCAAGGCCCGGAAGCTTACAGTTGAAGCAGAGGAAGAAGTAGCATGGACACTGGATGGTGAGTACGGCGGAAGCCCAAGGCTGGTAGAGATTGAGAATCTGCAGCAGGCACTGAATCTTTGCCTGAAGAGCGACAAGTAAACAGGGTGAGACCGGCTGGTATCACCAGAGAGAATTTTTGCGCGTTTTTTGCCTTGCACCTGTGAAAGCATTAAGTGCTTACATGTGAAAAAATAAGAACCAGTAATGTGTGATGAATCGTTGTTTATGGAGAGAAGGTACCGCAGATAAATGGCAGCCTGGGGAAATAAGCAGCGAGATGAACGAGAGGAGAGGAACAATGGGAGATTATGTTAATGTGAAGGAATTATTCGGATGTGATGTATTCAATGATTCCGTCATGCAGGACCGTCTGCCGAAGAAGGTTTACAAAGAGCTGAAGAAAACCATTGAAGAGGGCAAGGAGCTTTCCATGGAGGTTGCAGATGTGGTTGCCCACGAGATGAAGGAATGGGCCATCGAGAAGGGTGCCACTCATTACAGTCACTGGTTTCAGCCCCTTACAGGCGTAACTGCAGAGAAGCACGATGCATTTATCACCGCACCTATGGAGAATGGAAAAGTCCTTCAGAGCTTTTCCGGTAAAGAGCTGATCAAGGGAGAGCCGGATGCATCTTCTTTTCCATCTGGCGGACTTCGTGCCACCTTTGAGGCAAGAGGCTATACAACATGGGATTGTACCTCACCGGCTTTTGTAAGACATGATGCAGCAGGTGGAACTTTATGCATTCCTACCGCTTTCTGTTCCTATACAGGAGAAGCACTGGATCAGAAGACACCGCTTCTTCGTTCTATGGAAGCTATCAATACACAGGCGTTAAGACTTCTCAGACTTTTCGGAAATACGACATCCAAACGGGTGACACCATCTGTTGGTGCAGAGCAGGAGTATTTCCTTGTTGATAAAGAGAAATATATGCAGAGAAAGGATCTGGTTTACACCGGACGCACTCTTTTCGGAGCCATGCCTCCGAAAGGACAGGAGATGGATGACCATTATTTCGGAACCATCCGTCAGAGAGTTTCCGCATATATGAAAGAAGTAAATGAAGAGTGCTGGAAGCTGGGAGTTACAGCCAAGACCCAGCACAATGAGGTTGCACCGGCACAGCATGAGCTTGCGCCGATCTATGCACCTGTTAATATTGCAGCAGACCACAACCAGATCATGATGCGTATCCTGAAAAAGGTGGCAAGCCGTCACGGCATGCGCTGTCTGCTTCACGAGAAACCTTTTGCAGGCTTGAATGGTTCCGGTAAGCACAATAACTGGTCCCTGACTACTGATGACGGAATTAATCTTCTGGAGCCGGGTAAGACACCACATGAGAACATTCAGTTCCTTCTGGTTCTGACCTGTATCCTGAAAGCAGTTGACAAGCATGCAGATCTTCTTCGTGAGTCCGCTGCAGATGTTGGAAATGACCAGCGCCTTGGCGGTCATGAGGCTCCGCCAGCTGTTATTTCGGTTTTCCTTGGAGAGCAGCTTGAGGATGTGCTGGAGCAGCTGATCAGCACTGGTACTGCTACAAGAAGTAAGACCGGGGAGAAAATGGATACAGGCGTTAAGACGCTTCCGGATTTCATGAAGGATGCTACAGACCGTAACCGTACTTCACCCTTTGCTTTTACCGGCAATAAATTCGAGTTTCGTATGGTTGGTTCCAAGGATTCCATTTCCGCATGCAATGTGGTGCTGAATACCATTACTGCTGAGGCGTTTAAGGAAGCCTGCGATGTTCTGGAGAGCGCAGAAGACTTTGATCTGGCAGTCCATGATCTGATCAAGGAATATGCTACCCAGCATCAGAGAATCGTATTTAACGGCAATGGCTATGCTCCTGAATGGGAAAAAGAGGCACGCCGCCGCGGACTTCCTGTTCTGCCATCTATGGTAGATGCCATTCCGGCACTTACTACAGATAAGGCTGTAGAACTGTTCGGAGAATTTGGAGTATTTACAAAGACTGAGCTGGAGTCCAGAGCGGAGATCCAGTATGAGATTTATGCGAAAGCAATTAACATCGAAGCGAAAACCATGGTGGACATGGCAACCAAGCAGATCATTCCGGCAGTTATCAAGTATACAACTGTACTGGCAGAGTCCATCAATCAGGTGAAGGCAGTTGGACCAATTGACGTGAGCGTTCAGATGGATCTTCTGAAGAAAGCAAGCAAGCTTCTGAAAGAAGTGAACAGTACCATGAATAAGCTGAGCAAGCTGGTAGATCAGATCGAGACGCATCCGGAAGGACGTGACAGGGCAGTGTTCTGCAGAGAGAAACTGGTTCCGGCAATGGAGAAATTAAGAGAGCCGGTTGACGAACTGGAAATGTTAGTGGATAAAGATATGTGGCCGATGCCATCTTATGGAGATCTGGTGTTTGAGCCGTAAAGTGATCAGGAGGACTGCAGCCGCAGTCCTCTTTTCTATTAAAGAGGTAAAGTGAAAGCAGGAAAAAGATGAGTGAATTTGATTTTTTAGAGGAACAAGGCGTCAGTGCGGCGCTTATTAAGGCGGCGGAAGAGTTTCGACAGGAATATGGTGTTTCAGAGGAAGCGAAGCACAGACGGATAAAACCGGCGCTGCCATTTTATGGGAAGGAAACATTGGAGATGGCCATGGCAGCGGTGCTGGAGCAGGAGAATCTGCTTCTGGCAGGACCGAAGGCTACGGGAAAGAATGTGCTGGCAGAGAATCTGGCATATATTTTCGGGAGACCGGTGTATAACGTGTCCTTCCATGTGAATACAAACAGCGGTGACCTGATTGGAACAGATACTTTCGTGGATAATCAGGTGAAGCTGCGTAAGGGAAGCATTTACCAGTGTGCTGAGGAAGGCGGATTCGGTATTCTGGATGAGATCAATATGGCGAAGAATGATGCGGTTTCTGTACTTCACGCCACATTGGATTACCGCCGGTCTATTGATGTGCCAGGATATGACAAAATAGACCTTCACCCGGCGGCAAGATTTATTGGAACCATGAATTACGGGTATGCCGGAACCAAGGAGCTGAATGAGGCTCTGGTTTCCCGTTTTCTGGTAATCGACATGCCGGCACAGAATGAGGAAACGCTTGGATTTATTTTCAACAGGATGTTCCCGGATGCAAAGAAAGAGGCTGTGGAGCAGTTTATGGGAGTATTTCTGGATCTGCAGCAGAAATCCATGAACAGTGAAATTTCCACAAAGCCGCTGGATCTTCGCGGCCTGCTTGCTGCCATGAAGATCGTGCGTACCGGGCTTTCCCCATGGCAGGCGGTACGCATGGGCATTGTGAATAAAACATTTGATGTGTTTGAGAAGGAAATCGTGGAGGATGTGGTGCGAACCAGAATTCCACAGGGCTGGACCCGGGAAGATGTTTATGGAGAATAAAGAAAACGAATCTTTAAAAATTTCTGCCAAATTGGTTGATCTTGAAGATGCAGAGGAATTTTTGAAGAAATCAGCTATTGGGAAAGAAAAAATTAAAATTGCAGCTGGGTATAAGAAATCAGAAAAAGTTTCAATGGAAGTACCTGTAGCGGAGAAAAGCGAAAATTTTCAGGCAAGAGAGGATAACTGTGAAGAACTGAATCTCCAGGATTATCAATTAGAGCTGGAAAACCGTATCCGAAATCTGCTCTGGACCATCAGTGGGGACTACACCCAGCAGATGAAGCCGGATGTTTCCCTGTTCCTCAGGTCAAAGGATATTGCATTGTATGATGGAATTAAGCAGGGCGCATTGGCGAAATTCTTCGATAAAGATTTTCTGGGAATGTATCTGGTGAAAAAAATCTTCATGGGCGCGGATGAAGCTGCGCTTACCTTTGTTTCGCAGCTCTGTATTGAAGAAGCCATCGGAGAACGGATCTGTGAACAGCGCCCTGGGATCTGGGAGATGCAGAGGAAAGCCTGCGAGGACATACTGGATCAGGAATATGAGACTATGCCGTCGGCAGCAGATAAGCTGGGCTATCTGAGAGTGAATCTGCTGAGAAGGCGGATTGACAGAGGGGAAAATGCGGATGCATCAAACAAAACTATAACAAATATAACGGAAAAAGAACAAAAAGATAGAAAATACAAAGGAATCTATCACTATATTGACTTGATTTCCAGCACAGCAGAGACTGCGGATACAATGTCTTTAATCCGCATCATAGACACGGTATACAATGAAGTTGCTGACCCCGATTTTTCCAAAAAGGCAACCCTTGAGCAGGTGCTTGCTGTCACTATGGAGGATATGACGGAGTTCGACTGGCATGACTATCTTTCCGAAGAAATGTATGAGGACGCACTGGAAAGCTATATGGAGCAGCTTACCTCCAATGTGGCGGGCATGGAGAATGCGGATGTCACTCGGGAGATGGAAGAGGAACGGCAGTCGAAACAGAAAATTACAGTTCTGCCTCAGGAGGCTTTGGAAAAAGCCTACACCTATGTAGAGCTGAATTTTGGAAAAACGTATCTGAGCGAGCTGGAAGAGAAGCGGATGAACCAGCTGATGTGCCGTGACATCCACAGCGACTGCAGCCTGTATTTTACTGAGGGGATTCTGAAAAGTCCGGTAAAACGAAATTACCAGTATGAATATGCAAAAAGGTTGAAAAATAAGAATATCTGGCTTTATCATGACAAACACCGCATTGTGAAGCGGAATATCGCCCTACTCACAGAAATGCTGAAAAAGTCACTGGTCATCAAAAGTGAAAATCAGGAGATTCTTTCAGACAGAGGAATGATTGTTCCATCAAGGCTGTGGCGGCTTGGAAGAAGCAGTGATGCACAGGTTTTTAAGCGGGAATTGAAGGGAGATTCTTCTGATTTTGTGGTAGATGTGCTGATCGATGCCAGTGGTTCCCAGATGAGCCGCCAGGGTGAGGTAGCGCTGCAGGCATACATTATCAGCGAGGCACTTAGCAATGCAGAGCTGCCCCACAGAGTGATGAGCTACTGCACTTTCTGGGATTATACCATTCTCCACCGCTTCAGAGAATATGACGACCCAAGAAGTGCAAATGAAAATATATTTAACTATGTAACATCATCCAACAACCGTGACGGACTTGCCATTCGGGCAGCAGGATACGGTCTGCTGAACCGAGAGGAAGAGAAAAAGATTCTGATCATTCTCAGTGATGGACGTCCTTATGATGTTATTGTCAATCGTCCCAATGCAAAGAATCCGGCACCGTATCATGGGAAGTACGCAATTACCGACACTGCAGCCCAGATCCGTAAGCTGCGCAGCCAGGGAGTGAGCGTGCTGGGTGTTTTCGCCGGGGAAGAGAAAGATCTGGCGACGGAGAAGAAGATTTTTGGAAAGGATTTTGCATATATCCGAAATATTACCGGATTTTCCAAAATCGTTGGAAGATATCTTACAAAGCAATTGGAGGATGATGAATAAGAAAGCAGAATACGGAGGTAACGCCATGTTCCAAAATAACAAAAAAGCTGCCTTCCTGGACTACCTGATGATCATTGTGGGTACAGCCCTTATGGCAACTGCCATAAACAGTGTTTTCGATATGTCCGGTATGGTAACCGGAGGATTTTCCGGTATTGCGATCCTGGTAAAAGAGTGGACGGAGGGAGTCGTGCCGGGAGGCATCCCGCTGTGGATCACGAACTTAAGTCTGAATATCCCGCTGTTTCTGATCGGAATGAAGCTCAGTGGATTCCAGTTTGTGAAAAGGGCACTGGTGGGAGAAATCTGCCTGTCATTCTGGCTGGCGGTTCTTCCGGCATTTGATATTGCAGGAAATGATCTTTTGCTGGCAGCCGTTTATGGTGGTGTAATCCAGGGGATTGGAATCGGACTTGTGTTTCTTGGAAGAGGAACTACCGGGGGCACAGACATGATGGCGGCACTGCTGCAGCGGAAGCTACGCCATTACTCCATTGCCCAGATTATGCAGTTTATTGACGGAGCCATCGTACTTGTAGGTATGTATGTGTTCGGTGTGCAGAAAGCACTTTATGCCATCATCGCCGTTTATCTTGTAACAAAGGTATCTGACAGCTTGATCGAAGGTCTGAAATTTTCCAAACAGGCGTATATCATTACCAGCAAGCCTGATGAGATTTCCAGAGAAATCATGGACAAACTGGATCGCGGCGTGACCGGAGTCCACGGAAAGGGAATGTACTCCGGCCAGGACAAGCTGCTTCTTTACTGCGTTGTGGGACGCAAGGAGATCGTGGCATTGAAAGAGCTGGTAGACCATATTGACCCGGATGCTTTTGTGATCGTGTCTGACGTGCGTGAAGTCCATGGTGAGGGATTTATTGAACGTAAGTAAAAAGAAAAACTTTACCAAAGCCTTCTGCGCACCGCAAAAAAGGGGGAAAATAGGGCTTGAAATTGGAGCGATATAGAAAAAGTTAAAAAAATTTGCTGGAAATTTGTAAATTTTTTCTACTTTCCTCTTCCTTTTTTGGTGATTTTGTATTAAAATAGGTTCATGAATTTTTGGAATCAGTAGATTTTCCTAAGACTGTCTGAGGTTTTGTGCAATATTACAGATTTGAGACCGCGAATTTTGGCACTAATGGACAGCGATTCATGCCGGTTATACCGGCGAACATATAATGTTACTGCTCTCTTTGACAATGTTTTCACTATCTTGGAATACATTGACAGCTGTGAGACCAGTAGCCCTATAATTTACAAGAAGGGACGGAAGGGTAATGATATCAAATCAGGTACTGCAGAATACACTTGAGGGGCTCAGGGAGATATCCAGGACGGAGTTTTGCATTATTGACACAGATGGCAAGACACTGGCGTCCACCTACAGTGAATTTGAGATTCAGCCACAGGATATTCAGGCATTTGTGGAATCCCAGGCTGCCAGCCAGCTTGTGAAAGGTTATCAGTATTTCAAGGTCTGTGATGATTACCAGCTGGAATACATTCTGGTCGCCCACGGAGAAGATGAAGATACTTATATGGTAGGAAAGCTTGCCGCTTTCCAGATCCAGAGCCTGATCGTTGCATATAAGGAGCGTTTTGACAAGGACAGCTTCATTAAGAACCTGCTTCTTGATAACCTGCTTCTGGTAGATATTTATAATCGTGCGAAGAAGCTTCATATTGATGCGGATGTTCGACGGGTGGTTATGATCCTAGAGCTTGAGCAGGAGAGAGAGCACAGCTCCATGGAGAGCGTGAAGAGTCTGTTCGGCGGCAAGAGCAAGGACTTTATCACAGCTGTTGATGAGAAGAGTATTATCATTGTCAAGGAACTTGAGGAGAATGAAGGATACGAGGAGATGGACAAGCTTGCCCAGACTATCCTTGATACCTTAGGATTAGAGAAAGAGAATCATACACATATTGCATACGGAACGATCGTAAGCGAGCTGAAGGAAGTTTCCCGTTCCTACAAGGAAGCCAGAATGGCTCTTGATGTAGGCAAGATTTTCTCACCTGAGAAGGATGTTATTGCTTACAGCTCTCTTGGAATTGGTCGTCTGATCTATCAGCTTCCGATCCCGCTGTGCAAGATGTTTATTAAGGAGATCTTCGGCGGCAAGTCCCCGGATGATTTTGACGAGGAGACTCTGGTCACCATCGACAAGTTCTTCGAGAACAGCCTGAATGTATCCGAGACCTCCAGACAGCTTTACATTCACCGTAATACTCTGGTTTATCGTCTGGACAAGCTTCAGAAGAGCACCGGACTTGACCTTCGTGTATTCGAGGATGCGATCACATTCAAGATTGCGCTGATGGTTGTAAGATACATGAAGTATATGGAGACTCTGGAGTATTAATTTTCATATCTGTAATTTCTGTGCCTGCTGCATTTGTTTGTGGCAGGCATATTTTATTTCTTGTGATTTACTAGAGCGTGTTTGAAAAATCATTCCCGCAATCTGCACGCCCCACTTTGCGGTATATTTCACCCGAATTCGGTTGCCGTAGCCCGCTACGGCGCCCTCATCCGAGCGAAATCTCCCACAAATTGTGACGCACATCTTGCAGAAAGCCTTTTTCAAACACGCTCTAGAGCCTGTTTGAAAAATCATTCCTGAATCTGCTTTGTGTTTCCTTTGTGAAATCTATTGCGTTCTTAGTTTTCTCTGTTATAATAAAGTACTGCAAAAATAAGGTTGCATTTTCACCAGACATATATTACAATAATGTTACATAAAAATTAAGCAAACTGCTGAATTGAATTTTTATATGAAAAATGTAGGAGGATATCATGATTGATCTGATAGATGTGAGCAAGTCCTATGGACCGGGACTGCCGGCAGTGAATCACGCCAATCTCCATGTAGATAAAGGTGAATTCGTATTTATAGTAGGAAACAGTGGTTCCGGTAAATCCACGTTGATCAAGCTGCTTTTGAAGGAACTGGATTCCACATCCGGTACGATTATCGTAAGCGGAGAGAAGCTTGAGGGAATGAAGCACCGTCGTGTGGCCAAGTACCGCCGTAAGCTTGGTGTTGTATTCCAGGACTTCCGTCTTCTGAAGGACAGGGATGTGTATGAGAATGTAGCTTTTGCCCAGCGTGTTGTGAACCGTCCTACCAGAGTTATCCGCAAGAGAGTTCCGGAGGTACTCCAGGAGGTTGGACTTGCAGGGAAATACAAGGCATACCCTGACGAGCTGTCAGGTGGAGAGCAGCAGAGAGTTGCCCTTGCCAGGGCGATTGTAAACCGTCCGGACATCCTTCTTGCAGACGAGCCCACTGGTAATCTTGATCCGAAGACATCCGAGGAGATCATGAAGCTCCTTGAGGAGATCAATCAGCGTGGAACCACCGTTCTGGTAGTAACCCACAATAAAGAGATTGTCAATTCCATGAAGAAGCGTGTACTGACCATGCATAATGGAGTGATCATCAGCGACGAGAAAGAGGGAGAATATTATGAGGCCTAGTACCATCTGGTATACTCTGAAGCAGGGTATCAAGAACATCAAGAGAAATTTCATGTTTTCCATTGCTTCTATTATTACGATGGCAGCATGTATTTTTCTTTTCGGAATTTTCTTTTCCATTGTAAATAATGTGAATACGCTGGCGCATAAGGTTGAGGAAGATGTGCCGATCACAGTGCTTTTTAATGAAGGAACCACGCAGGAGCAGATGGATGCAGTTGGAGAACTGATCAGGCAGCGCCCGGAGGTTTCCAAGATTGAATTTGAGTCCGGTGATGAAGCCTGGGAGAAGATGAAGCAGGAATATTTCGGTGATGACTCTGAGGCAGCAGACGGTTTCAAGGATGATAACCCGCTGGCAAACTCATCCAACTACCGTGTGTACATGAACAACATTGAGAAACAGTCTGAGCTGGTTGCCTACATCAAGACACTGGATAATGTACGAGAGGTCAATCAGTCTGAACAGGCTGCCAAGACTCTTGGTTCCATTAACCGTATTGTTTCCTATGTATCTGTGGCAGTGATCGTGATCCTGCTGCTGATTGCCATTTTCCTGATCAGCAATACCATTTCCGTTGGTATTACAGTTCGTAAGGACGAAATCGGAATTATGAAATATATTGGTGCTACCGATAGTTTTGTACGTGCACCGTTCCTTCTGGAGGGTATGATCCTGGGACTGATCGGTGCAGGAATCCCACTGATCATTTTGTATTTCTGTTACAATAATGTGGTAACCTATGTATATACCAAGTTCAGCGTACTTCTGGGTGTTGTAGATTTCATTCCGGTTGGACAGATCTACCAGACACTGGTTCCGGTGGCGCTGGCACTGGGAATTGGAATCGGTCTTGTGGGAAGCTTTATTACTACAAGAAAACACTTGAAGGTGTGAGAATTCTGTTTTACAATAAGGGCGGTTATTCGCATTCCGCCAGAATATGAGAAGAGGATATGGGGACTGCTGGAGAGATCTGGCAGTCCTTTTGTATAAAGAGACAGAGAGGGTATTCAGGGCGGACGCATTTGGGCAAATGATATTCCACGCAAGTTGGTGCAACGTTCCGGTGAGCTGGCAGGTAACTGGATAGAACTTATATTGCGAAAATGAGGAGAACTATAAATGGCAGATAAACAATTTATAAAGGGAGCTGTAACCGGAGTGCTGTGTGCGTCTCTGGTACTGGGGGGAGGCTATGCTGGTCTACAGAAAGCGGGTCGTGCAGGAAGTACAGTGCTGTCGGATGTGGCGGTTACGCAGAAGATTAAGTATCTGGAAGATATTATAGATCAGAATTATCTGGAAGATGTGGATGAGGATTCGCTGAAGGAGGGGATTTATACCGGACTTCTTTATGGGCTGGGGGATCCGTATTCTAGGTATTATACGGAGGAAGAATACGAGGAGGAGATGAGAGACACCGAGGGCTCTTACTCTGGAATCGGTGTGAGCATTACCCAGAATACGGAGGGCGGAATTCTGGTGGTGGATTGTTATGAGGGCAGTCCGGCTGATGAGGCCGGGCTGAAGGCGAATGATGTGATCACGGCTGTGAACGGAACGGATGTAACGGAAATGACGCCTGCTGAAGTATCGAAGATGATCCGGGAAAAGGAGGACGGTACTTCTATCCTGACCGTTTATCACCAGGAGGCAGATGAACCGGAAGAAATTACAGTGACTTTGAGCGATGTGGAGCTGCCCACTGTTTCTTATGAAATGCTGGAGGATTCTATAGGATATTTGCGAATTGCAGAGTTTACCATGGTGACACCCCAGCAGTTTGAGGATGCTTACAAAGATCTTCAGGCAAAATGCATGGAGAAGCTGATCGTAGATCTTCGTGACAATCCAGGTGGGGTGCTTTCTTCTGTGTGCGATGTGCTGCGCCAGATTTTGCCTGAAGGACTGATCGTGTATACAGAGGACAAATATGGGGAAAAACAGGAGATGAAGTGTGACGGCGACACCCCGATCGACATTCCGCTAGCAGTGCTTGTAAATGAGAACAGCGCCAGTGCATCAGAGATTTTTGCCGGGGCAGTGAAGGATTATGAGATTGGAACGATTGTGGGAACCACCACTTATGGAAAGGGAATCGTTCAGAGCATCCGCCAGCTTTCTGATGGAAGTGCGGTGAAGCTGACTACGGCGAAATATTTTACCCCCAAGGGCAATGATATCCACAAGGTGGGAATCACACCGGATGTGGAGGAGAAACTGGATGCCAGTCTTTTGAACCGGACGGATTATACCCATGACGAGGATAATCAGCTTCAGGCCGCAATAGAGGCGGTTTCTCGTTGACAAAACCACTATGTTGGATTAGAATGGTAAAAGGATTTTTGCAAAATAACGCGCCGAATCTACGCGATAAACAGGCGAATCAGCCGACAGTTATTTTGTTGACAGGCAATAGCTGTGAATGCATTGAACAGTTATGACAGGCACAATAAATGTGGAGGAACCATCAATGAAACACAATTTTAAGAAAATCGAGCCGAAATGGCAGAAAAAGTGGGAAGAGCAGCAGGCATTTAAAGCTGTTGACGGAAGTGATAAACCGAAATTCTACGGCCTTGTAGAGTTCCCATACCCAAGTGGTGCGGGAATGCACGTTGGACATATTAAGGCATATTCCAGTATCGAGGTACTTTCCAGAAAGAGAAGAATGCAGGGATACAATGTACTGTTCCCCATCGGATTCGATGCATTCGGACTTCCTACTGAGAATTATGCGATTAAGACGAATACACATCCTCGTGAGATCACAGACCAGAACATTGCGAAATTCACTAATCAGCTGAAGAGTGTTGGATTCTCCTTTGACTGGAGCCGTGTGATCGATACCACACAGGAAGATTTCTATAAATGGACCCAGTGGATTTTCCTGAAAATGTTTGAGAACGGACTTGTTTTCCGTGATAAGACATTAGTTAACTATTGTCCATCCTGTAAGGTTGTTCTTTCCAATGAGGACAGTCAGGGCGGCAAATGCGATATCTGCCACAGCGACGTTATCCAGAAGTCCAAGGATGTCTGGTATTTAAGAATCACCCAGTATGCAGACAAGCTTCTTGAGGGACTGGAGGATGTGGACTATCCGGCGAACATCAAGCAGCAGCAGGTAAACTGGATCGGTAAATCCACAGGTGCTTTCGTAAACTTCTCAGTTGACGGAATTGATGAGACACTGCAGATTTACACCACCAGACCAGATACCCTGTTCGGTGTAACCTTCATGGTTATCGCACCGGAGCATCCGCTGATCGACAAGTATGCTGACCGCATTACCAACATGGATGCGATCAAGGCTTACCGTGAAGAGTGTGCGAAGAAGACTGAGTTCGAGAGAACCCAGCTTGTAAAAGAGAAAACAGGTGTATGCATCCAGGGACTTGAGGGCGTAAATCCTGTAAATGGCAAGAAGATCCCGATCTACATTGCAGACTATGTAATGATGGGATATGGTACCGGCGCGATCATGGCGGTACCGGCACATGACCAGAGAGACTATGATTTCGCCAAGAAATTTGGTATTGACATTATCCAGGTTATCAAGGGCGGCGACATTGAGAAAGAAGCCTACACAGGTGACGGTGAGATGATCAACTCCGATTTCCTGAATGGCTATACAAATAAGAAGGATTCCATCAAGCGCATGCTGGAAGAGCTTGAGAAGAAGGGCATTGGTAAAGCTGGCGTTCAGTATAAGATGAAAGACTGGGCATTTAACCGTCAGAGATACTGGGGCGAGCCAATCCCGATCGTTCATTGTCCGAAATGTGGTGATGTAGCAGTTCCATATGAGGAGCTTCCGCTTCGTCTGCCGAAGATCAAAGACTTCCAGCCTGGTGAGGACGGACAGTCCCCACTTGCAAAGATCGATTCTTTCGTAAACTGCAAATGCCCGAAATGCGGCGGCGATGCCAAGAGAGAGACTGATACCATGCCACAGTGGGCTGGATCTTCCTGGTATTTCCTTCGTTATGTGGATCCACACAATACAGAAGCTCTTGCAGATCGCAAGAAGATGGAATACTGGATGCCGGTTGACTGGTACAACGGCGGTATGGAGCATGTAACCAGACATATGATCTACTCCAGATTCTGGCATCATTTCCTGTATGACATGGGAATTGTCAATACTCCGGAGCCATATGCGAAACGTTCTGCACAGGGTATGATCCTTGGTTCAGACGGCGACAAGATGAGTAAATCCAAGGGCAACGTTGTTGACCCGCTTGACATTGTAAATGAGTATGGTGCAGATGCACTTCGTACCTACGTTCTCTTCATGGGTGACTACGGCGCAGCTGCTCCGTGGAACGACAGCTCCGTAAGAGGCTGCAAGCGTTTCCTTGAGAGAGTTGCAGGACTGACCGATATCATGACAGAGGAGCCGGCAGCCAAGGATATGGAGGTTAAGATCCATAAGGCAATCAAGAAGGTATCCTCCGATATCGAGGCTATGAAGTTCAACACTGCAATTGCCTGCCTGATGACTCTCATCAATGAGATTTATGCTGTTGGTAAGATCAGCAAGGATGACCTTGTAATCTTCATCAAGCTCCTTTGCCCGTTTGCACCTCATCTTTGCGAGGAAATCTGGGAGACCATCGGCGGAGAAGGCTTACTTTCCCTTTCCCAGTGGCCGGAATATGAAGAGAGTAAGACTGTAGAGGACTCCATAGAAATCGGTGTCCAGGTCAACGGTAAGGTTCGCGGAACCATCGTAATCCCTAACGGCTGTGCGAAAGAGGAAGCTCTTGAGCTGGCGAAGAAGGATGAGAGAGTGGCTTCCTTCCTGGAAGGAAAGACTCTTGTGAAAGAGATTTATGTACCGAATAAGATTGTAAACTTTGTTGCGAAATAAAGATTACTGGAATAGAGAAACTCCCTGTCAGGAAGCTGGCGGGGAGTTTTGACGTAGCCAGAGAAAATGCAGAGATAGTCCACTGTTGGTTGTAGAAGTATATAGAAAATGCATAAAATGATTATGACTGCTTTAAGGAATTAAATGTCTGCTCATAATGGAGAATACGATTTTTTTGATTTTCCAATAAGGTGGTTCGCTTTAATTCAATGGCAATTGTGTAATCTACAAGTTCTTTTCCAGTGCAGTCAAGAAGACGATATTTCTCGATAAGCTGCTGTTCGGAGATGGATTGAACATCGACAGCTGTAGTCGCTCTTTCTTCTGTTAACCCTAACAGGTAATCTGTAGAGACATGAAAAAGCTGCGACATCTTTATAAGGAATGGAAAGCTTGGTTCCCGAATGTCCATTTCGTAATTACGCAAAGTGTTGGCAGGAATGCCAAGCTCGGCAGCGAAAGCGTCGCGATTGCGATAACCATGTTCTTTACGCAGCTGCATAAGTCTTTTTCCAAAAGTCATGATAAAAATCCCTCCATTTTCTATTATTGATTGACAAAATCATATAGAATAGATATAATATACTCACCAGAACAGCTGGAAGGTAGATGCTCTCTACCCGCTCCTGCTAGTGCGGTAATGGACTTATGGATAGTCGTCCTCGAACTTTGCGGGCTCAGGACGGCTATTTCTTATGTATGGCAAACTCCAGAATTGATACAAGTAAAATACCTGCGGTTAAAATAACCATAAATTCTTCGTATGTTGACATAATAATCACCCCCTTCCGTAAAAACTCGGACGGGTGAGAGCACGTCCCCCAGCTGCTCGGGAAAATATAGTTACTGTTCACTCCGTGACCAGTAACCGCTTCGCGATGCACAGAAATCATGCATTCGCATGATTTCGCGCCGAAATTCTCGGGTTTTCTGTGAACTTTGTTCACAAAAAACACCTCGCGAAATGTTACTAGCGAACAGTAACAAATTATATTAAATTTAAAAACTTAATTGACAATATAGTATAGAATAGATATAATATACTCACCAGAACAGTTGGAAGGTAGATGCTCTCTACCTGATCCTGTTATATTGGGTGTTGACTATTGAGATAGCCGTTCCGCAACTTTCCGAGGGTTAGGACGGCTATTTCTTATGTATGGCGAATTCCAGAATAGAAACAAGTAAAATACCTGCGGTTAAAATAACCATAAATTCTTCATAGGTTGACATAAGTATCACCTCCTCCATAAAACTCGGATGGGTGAGAGCACGTCCCCCAACTGCTCGGGAAAATATATTAAATTTGAAATACATATATTTATTATATAGAATAATTCGAATTACGTCAATAAAAAATATCCAAATAAGGAATAGAATATATAAATACACTCAAAACGAGTAAAAAATAAGGAGCTGAAAAACGATGAACGGTCTCAGCCGAAAAATATATCTCGAACTCCCCCTCCCAACCGAAGACGATCCCCGCTCAGACCAGCAGCGGATCCTGGATAGTCTGGCGGCAGCAGGTGTGGAAGAGCGGGTTCATATACCTGTCCACATTTTGCGGCAGTTATACCCTTTGCTGGACAACGCAAAGTGGAAAATAACGGTTTCCCTTGCCTGGAATGGGGACAACTGGGAAATGGTGGAGATAGAGGAAGGAGATACCACCGCGCAGCATTATGGGCTGGCGGTGGATCTGGGAAGTACCACTGTGGTGGCGAGACTTCTGGACTGCAACAGTGGAGAGATTTTGAAGGAAGTCAGCTGCTTCAATAAGCAGATCCAGTGGGGGACAGATATTCTGTCCAGGATTTTTTACTGTAAAGATAATAGGGAAAAGCTGGAAGAAGTGCGGCGGGCTACGGTGGAATCCATTTGTGAATGCATGGATAAGCTGGATGCAAGCCACTCCGCGCTCTCCATGGTAATCGCGGGTAACACCACCATGATTCACTTCCTTCTTGGAATGGACGCCTTCTGCGTTTTCTACACTCCACATGCAGTCCACGCCGATCGCCCCGGCTTCCAGCTGGCGCGCGATCTGGACATTCCGCTGAAAGGCTACGTTTATTGTTACCCTGCCAAGTCAAACTACCTTGGTGGCGATATTATCAGCGGCATGATTGACACTGAATTATACAAGAAAAACGAGATTAGTGTTTTCTTCGATATCGGAACCAACGGCGAGCTGGTGATCGGAAATAAAGAATTTCTTCTCTGTGGTGCAGGCGCAGCAGGACCAGCGCTGGAGGGAGGCGTGGTGCGTACCGGAATGCGGGCGGACATAGGGGCAGTAGATGAAGTGAAGATAAGGGATGGAAACATCTTTGTGCATGTAATTGGAAATTCTGCGCCTCAGGGAATCTGCGGTTCCGGCATTATCGACCTGATCGCAGAGCTTTTTCTGGAGGGCTGGATCGACATCCGCGGCAAGCTTTCTCCGGAAAAAAGCCCTCTTATCCAGGAGAGAGACAACCAGCTCTGTGTGGAATATGCCCCAGGTCTGTACTTCTACCAGAAAGACATTGACGAATTCATCCGCACCAAATCCGCCGCTCACACCATGGTGGAGATCATGCTCCGTGAATCCGGTCTTGACTTAGACCAGGCTGACCGCTTCTACGTGGCAGGAGCCTTTGGTAAACACGTATCCAAAGAGTCTGCCATCACCATCGGCATGTATCCTGACATGGATCGCGACCATATTATCAACGCTGGAAATTCCTCACTGGAAGGAGCCCAGAAGCTGCTTCTGAACCGGAGCCTTCTCACTGACATCGACCAGATCCTGGAAGAAATGGTCTACATTCAGTTCGCTGAGGTAGAAGACTTCCTGGAACTAATGGTAGCAGCCCAAGCATTGCCACATACAGATTATAAGCGGTATCCTACGGTTATGGAGAAACTAAAAGAACGGCAGAAAGATATAAAGCTATAAACTGCTTTTTGATTTATTTCAATGAAAATTCATTTTCAAATGGTTGATTTGAAGAAGTTCTTTCGATATACTTAGAAGTAATAGAAATCATCGAAAAGGACTGATTACATGCCATTACTCGAAGAAAAAGTTTATACAATAGATGATATATATGCTCTTCCAGAAGGGGAGAGAGCGGAGCTTATTGATGGACATATATACTATACGGCACCACCTAACAGAACACACCAGAAAATATCCATGGAACTGTCAGCCAGAATTCTTGAGTACATCCGTTCCCATAAGGGGAAATGCGAAGTCTATGCTGCTCCATTTGCAGTATATCTGGATGACACGACTAGTACTTATGTAGAGCCAGACATTTCAGTGATTTGCGACCCGGATAAACTGGATGATCAAGGCTGCAATGGTGCACCAGACTGGATTATTGAGATTGTTTCTCCTGCAAGTAAACGAATGGACTATTATACGAAGCTTTTTAAATACAGAACAGCAGGTGTAAGAGAATACTGGATCATAGATGCGGCTAAGAATCAGATATTTGTATATAATTTTGAAAAAGGAGATACGGAACAATATACACTGCAGGATTCGGTAAAAGCAGAAATTTATGAGAACCTGGTGATTGATTTTAGTAAACTGGATATTTAGAAAATGTATGTAAGGGCAGGCCTGTTTTTCGGCTTGCCCTTTTTGCAATTCGTACAGCAATAATGAGAAAAATGTAAAAATTATCTAAATTTATAGTAATTTCTCACAAAATATGCTATACTACTCCCAAACCAACAGACAGGAAGTGTACGAAATGACAGCACCCAAGAAACCACCAATTACGAAAAGTTTCGGATACGCATTTGAAGGAATTTTCATCTGTATCCGCAAGGAACGGAACATGAAGATCCACTGTATCATGGCAGTCCTGGTAGTGATCGCAGGCATCATCCTGAAGCTTTCCCCAGTGGAATGGTGCATCTGTCTTGGCCTTTTCGGACTGGTGATGGCACTGGAGCTGGTGAACACCGCCGTAGAATCCGTGGTGAATCTGGTGACCAGCGAGTACAAGCCCCTGGCGAAGATCGCCAAGGACACCGCAGCAGGCGCCGTCCTGATCGCCGCTATCATGGCCGCCATCGCCGGACTGATCATTTTCGTACCTAAAGGGCTGGTATTTCTTGGACTTTTATGAGAAGTCCGATCTGCTGAAAACGAAAATCCCACAGGGAGTTGGCAGATACAGCTGTAAATAAGAAAGGAGCACACACTATGGAACTTGGAGAAGGCATCAAAAAAATATTACTTGCAGGAATCGGCACTGCAGCAGTGACCGCAGAGAAATCCAAAGAAGTTCTGGATGAACTGGTAAAGAAAGGTGAGCTCACTGTAGAACAGGGCAAGGTCCTCAATCAGGAACTGAAGCACAATATCAAAGAGAGCGTGAAGAAGAACGTAAACGTAACTCTGAAGCCGTCCAACCCGGACGAGCTGAAGGAAGTCCTTGGCAAAATGACTCCGGATCAGCTGGCCGCCCTGAAAGAGCAGATCAGCAAGATGCAGGCGAAAGACGTAGACGCAGAGGAGACTGCCGAAGAAGAGGAAGAGGCAGAAGAAGTGGAGGAAGCCAAAGAAGAATACGAGGACGACCCTCAGGAATAAGCAATAACATTTTCCGAAAAAGAAATAGTATTGCCTTGTTTAAGAAGTGCAGCAGGAAATCCTGAACGGCATTGCAGAACAAAATAAAGAAATTTATGAAGGCAGGATGAGGAGAAAGAGTACCCGAATCCTGCCTTTTCAGTAAGGGGAACAGACATGGGCGTGACAAAGAATGACAGTACGATGAAGTCAGAAGCAGACCAGACACAAAGAAAGAATCTGGAAGTGGAAATCCAACAGGATAAAAATGAGAAAAACAGCACAGCTGGTAAGAAGTCAAATGGTAAAGACACCGGCACGTATAAAGAAAGGCTAAAAGAAATTACAGCCGTTCTCCACAAGCATGCCATCACCCGAGGCGTCTCCCCGGAGAAGCTCCGCCTCATTCTCACAGATCTCGGCCCCACCTTCATCAAGCTGGGACAGATCATGTCCATGCGCTCCGACATTTTGCCCAAGCGTTACTGCGACGAGCTGATGAAGCTTTGCTCTGATGTAGACCCCATGCCATTTGCAGAAGTTGAAGAAGTCCTCCGGGAAGCATTTGGCTGTCCCTGGCAGGAAGAATTTCAGGAAATCCAGGAGAAGCCCCTTGGCTCAGCCTCTATCGCCCAGGTACACCGCGCCGTCCTGAAAACCGGCGAAGAAGTTGTGATAAAGGTTCAGCGAAAGGGCATCTACGAAATCATGGCCCGCGATATCGGACTGATGAAGAAGGCGGTGAAGCTCCTTCCCCCTGTAAGCATCAAGGAAGCGGTAGATCTGAATCTTGTGCTGGAAGAGCTGTGGCGCGTCACCCAGGAAGAGATGAATTTCCTGACGGAAGCCGCCAACATGGAAGAATTTTCCAGGAAAAATAAAAAGGTGGCATTTGTGAAAACGCCTATTCTTTACAGGGAATATACCACAGCCAGCGTCCTTGTTATGGAATATATTGATGGTATTCCCATCGACCATAAGGAAGAGCTTCTCGCAGGCGGCTATGACCTTGATGAGATCGGCAGCAAATTTGTAGATAATTTTATCAAGCAGGTTATGGACGACGGCTTTTTCCACGCAGATCCCCATCCTGGAAATGTGATGATCCAAGGCGGCAAGATCGTGTGGATCGACATGGGAATGATGGGACGGCTGAATGAACGTGACCGCGAGCTGATCGGGCAGGCTATCGAAGGAGTGGCACTGAATGATATTGGAAAAATCCAGGATGCAGTGCTGGCACTTGGAGAATTCAAGGGGAAACCCAATCAGAGCCGCCTTTACACAGACATCCGAGACCTTATGGCGAAATACGGCACCGCAGATTTGGGCGAAATCGATATCGTAGAAATCCTTACAGATCTGATGGACGTAATGAAGGAGAACAAGATCGTCATGCCCCATGGCCTTACCATGCTTGCAAGAGGGCTGACTCATATGGAAGGGGTACTGGCAGATATCAGCCCGGAGATCAATATGGTGCAGATTGCAGCAGCCCGTTTGAAGGGAAACCTTCTGGAGGAGGGAAACTGGAAGAAGCAGATGAAGGGCACCGGGAAAAAGCTGTATCGCTCCATGCTCCGCGCCGTGGATATCCCTGCGCTGGCAGCAGATTTCCTGCAGGGCTGCATGAAGGGCCAGACCAAGATCAATCTGGACCTTCACGCCTCCGATGACCTGGCGTGGCTGATGCGCCGCCTGATCCGGAACATCGTGCTTGGTCTTTGGGTCATGGCACTTCTGATCAGCTCCAGTATTATCTGCACCACAGACATGACACCGAAAATAATGGGAATTCCGGCTTTTGGAGTGCTGGGGTACTTTGGGGCACTGGTGATTCTCATGTACCTGTTTATCAAACACTTTATGAAAAAGTAGTGGAAAAAACCAGTGGGAAAATCGGGTTAAGTGGATAAAATTACCAAACTTTGCCGGAAAGGCCAGAAAGAAACCTGGGGGGTTGACACTAATAGGGCAGGGTGGTATTTTATTAAGAAGACTGGAATGGTGAAATTTGTCAAAATTGGAAAAAAAGGAATAAATAATACCGCTGACGCATGAACGGTGGTTACAGATCCAAAGAGAGAGGTGACCCAAAGATGCCTGAGAAAAATCATAAACGGGAAGCGTTGGCGGGAAAATATAAATTTAGATAAGTTATAAATATAAGACAAAAAATAGATTTTGCCATTGCATTTTAGAGAATGGAAGGCTTCTGTCAGCTGTATTTACCTAAGCTGAACGGAAGAAAAGTACTTGGGAGGGAAAAGGAAAATATGTATCGGAAGGACTCAGAGGGCTGGTTAAAACATGCGGATTTTATTGTTCTGGATATGATCTGTCTGCAGCTGGCATTTATTTTGGCATATGCATTCCGCGGGTACGGATTTAATGTGTATGGAGACATTTTGTATCGAAATATGGCAATATTCCTTGGATTTGCCGACCTGGTGGTGATTTTCACCTCCGGCACCATGAAAAGCGTTCTGAAAAGAGGTCACTATAAGGAATTTGTCACCACCTTGAAAAATGCTGTGGCAGTAGGTGCTCTTGCAATCGCTTACCTGTTCATAATCCAGGAAGGCCAGAGCTTTTCCAGAATGATCCTGATCACCACAATTGTGATCTACCTGGTCCTCACCTATGCCATAAGAGAAATCTGGAAAAATTCCCTACATAAAAAAATGGAAAACGGCGGAGACAAGAAGCTGCTGATCATCACTTCCAAAGCAGTAGCAGAGAACGTAGTGCACAGCATGCAGGAAAACAATTATGCCAGATATTCCCTTGCCGGAGTGGCTGTGATCGATGAGAAATGTACCGGTGAGAAAATCTGTGGCATTCCTGTTGTTGCCGGCGAAAGTGACGTGCCTATGTATGTCTGCCAGGAGTGGATTGACGAGGTGCTGATTGTCATCTCCGAAAATCTGCCATACCCGGACGGGCTTATCGACAAGCTCACCGAAACCGGCGTAACTGTTCATCTGAACCTTGCAAAAATCACCAACCAGACTGGCAAAAGACAATTTGTAGAAAAGGTTGGAAGCTATACAGTTCTGACCACCAGCCTGAACTATGCATCCTTCGGGCAGCTTTTTCTGAAGCGCCTGATGGACATCTGCGGCGGACTGGTTGGCTGTATTTTCACGGGAATCATTACCATCTTCGTTGGCCCCGCCATCTACCTGGCATCCCCGGGCCCGATTTTCTTCTCCCAGGAGCGCGTTGGCAAGAATGGAAAGAAATTCAAAATGTACAAATTCCGCAGCATGTACATGGATGCGGAAGCGCGGAAAGCCGAGCTTATGAAAGAGAACAAACTGGGCGATGGAAAAATGTTCAAGATGGACTTCGACCCCCGAGTTATTGGAAATAAGGTGCTGCCGGATGGGTCACATAAGACCGGGGTGGGAGACTTCATCAGACGGACAAGCCTGGATGAGTTTCCGCAGTTCTTTAATGTGCTGAAAGGGGATATGTCCATTGTGGGGACGAGACCGCCGTTGATTTCGGAGACCAATCTGTATGAGCCTCGGCATAAAGCGAGACTGGCAATCAAGCCGGGAATCACCGGTATGTGGCAGGTCAGCGGGCGAAGCGATATCACGGACTTCGAAGAGGTTGTGAGACTGGATAAAGAATATATTGAAAACTGGGATATTGGGTTGGATATTAAGATTCTTTTGAAGACGGTGATGGTAGTTGCGAAGAAAGACGGGTCGATGTGATTGCTTTTAATTAAAAAATAGATAAGTTATACTATAATGTAGCAATACCAGGCCAAAAGGTAACAGGAAAAAGTGTTTGGGGAAAAGAAATTGTTGCGATAAAAACAAAAAAATGAGGATGGAATAGAGGAATGGATTCAAAAAAAGAAGTACAGCATGTGTATCTGGTTGGCGCCAAAAGCCTCGGAGCGTATGGAGGATATGAGACGTTTGTCTATAAGCTCACAGAGTACCACCAGAGCAAAGAGAATATTAAATATCATGTTGCCTGTAAAGCCAATGGTGATGGCTGCATGGACGAGAACAAATTTGAGGGTGTGACAAAGATTAATGACCACGAATTTGAATTGCACAATGCTCATTGCTTCAAAATTGATATTCCTCAGATTGGACCTGCACAGGCAATTTATTATGATGTGGAAGCACTAAAGGCTTGTTGTGAGCATATTAAAAAGAATCATATTCCGCATCCAATTGTCTACATAATGGCTTGTCGTATCGGACCTTTTGCAGGTCATTTCTACAGAGAAATCCATAAGCTGGGAGGCACTGTGTACCTGAATCCGGATGGACACGAGTGGATGAGAGCAAAGTGGTCTGCGCCGATTCGAAAATACTGGAAGATTTCGGAGCAGATGATGGTCAAATACTGTGACCTAGCTATCTGTGACTCTGTGAATATCGAAAAGTATATCCATGAGTGCTATGACGGGAAAGGGATTAAAGGAAGAAATCCGAAAACTACGTTTATCGCTTATGGTGCAGATTTAGCACTCAGTAAGCTGCCAGATGACGATGAAAAACTGATGAACTGGTATAAGGAAAAAGGACTGACGAAGAAGGGATATTATCTTGTTGTTGGTCGCTTCGTACCGGAAAACTCTTTTGAAGTTATGATTCGAGAGTTTATGAAGAGTAAGAGCCAAAAGGACTTTGCTATCATCACAAATGTAAATGCTAAGTTTCTGAACGAATTGGAAGAAAAATTGCATTTTAAAAGCGATAAAAGAATCAAATTTGTTGGTACTGTTTATGATCAGGAATTGCTCAAGAAGATTCGAGAAAATGCTTATGCATATTTTCATGGTCATACCGTTGGAGGCACAAATCCATCGCTGATTGAAGCACTTGGTAGTACGGATTTGAATTTGCTGGTTGATGTTGGGTTTAATAGAGAAGTAGCAGAAGATTGCGCTTTATACTGGAGTCGTATGAATGGAAATCTGGCTAAGCTGATTGATAAGGCTGACCTGATGACTGCAGATGAAATTGCAGAGATGGGGAAAAAGGCCAAAAAGCGTGTGGCAGAAGAGTATACGTGGGACAAAATCTGCGGACAGTATGAAGATGTGTTTTTAATAAATGCAAAGTAAATGGATAGAAAGGAATTTGCTTATGATAATAAATGACGGAAAAAACACGTTGACTGAAGAAAGAAAAGCTAATGCGATACATAAAATTTTATTCAAAACGATTTACAGAAAAAAAGACGGACATTGGCGAGCTGAGTATTTGAAGAAACATCGAGTATTTCATGCGATGGGAGACAATTGTTATTTTGAACCGACTTATTTGCCAGCGGATGCATGTTTGATTTCGATTGGAAATAATGTCCGAATTGCGGCAAATGTTTCGTTTGTTACTCATGACATTTTTGGACAGATGTTTTCAGCATCTCCGCAATATAAAGACAAGGGAACATTTCGTGCACATTTTCAAACGATAACGATTGGAAACAATGTGTGCGTGGGGGGGGGATCAACAATAATGCCTGGAGTAGTAATTGAGGATAATACAATTATTGCTGGCGCAGCAGTTGTTACGAAACGTGTTCTTTCCGGAACAATTGTTGGGGGAAATCCTGCGAGAGTGATTGGATATGTAGATGATCTTGTGGAAAAAAGATTGAATTTCAAGGAACCGTTCTGGAATTCAACTAGAGAAGAACTGGAAAAATTCTATTTTTAAAGGTTGGAGTAAACGATGCAAAAAGGAATGGAGATAAAAAAGAATAAGCACTTTGAGCATATTAGAGCATTTTCGGTTCTGGCAGTCATTACGATTCATACAATGTATTCGGCTCTTTTGCAATTTGGTGAAGGAGCATCAGTTGTGGAAAAGATTATGTACCGATGTGTGATGAATATGATGTGGTGGGCTGTGCCTTGTTTTTTGATGATGACAGGATCCTTATTGCTTGATTCGAATCGAAAAGTACCTTTAAAAAAGCTATACAGGAAGTATATCCTCCGTATGCTACTTGTATTGCTTATCTTTGGGTGTGCTTTTTCTTGGATGGAATTGTTTTTTGACTCCAGAACACTGGAATTCGGGCAGATATTACAAGCTGCATATAATGTGTTAACAGGAAATACTTGGGCACATATGTGGTATCTATATTGTCTTCTTGGACTTTATGTGTTGTTGCCAATGTATAAGATTCTTGCAGATTATGCGTCTGATGCGCAACTGAGATATATTCTTGTGATTTTATTTTTATTTGAATCGATTTTTCAGTTGTTGAAACTTTGGAAAATTAATCTGGGGTTTTATTGTCATATCAATACAATCTATCCGTTCTGGCTTCTTATGGGCGCGGCATGGAATCGTGGAATGTTTAAGCGTGAAAAAAATTTTAATGTTGTGCTTGTAATGGTTTCATCTGGGCTACTAATCTTTACTTCTGTGTTGTGGGAAGGATTTGGTGTGCCACTTAGTTCATTATTTGGATATGATTCAGTGCTGGTTGTGATACAGTCAATTGGACTTTTTTCGCTATTTAATTCCATGAACATAGAGAGTAAGCTAGATCAAGTGTTGTCAGAAATTGGGGAGAAGTCGTTTGGAATCTACCTGATCCACATGGTCATAATTAATTTAGCATATAAGCTATTCAAGTTTAATCCATTTGCTGTGAGTTTCGCAATGGGAGGAATGATCCTCGTTATCGTGAATCTGGCACTTTCTTACATGATAGTTACAATTATGAAGCATTTGCCAGGAATTAAAAAGATTATATAAGGAAGCATACAAAGATGAATGAACTAATTAGTATAGTTGTCCCAGTATACAATGTGGAAAAATATCTCGGTACTTGTGTGGAGAGCATCTTAAAACAAACATACAGCAACATAGAAGTTATTTTGGTGGATGATGGGTCAACCGATTGCAGTGGGAAAATGTGTGATTACTACATGGGACAGGATGAACGTATAAAGGTTATCCATAAAAAAAACGGAGGTCTATCTGATGCAAGAAACAAAGGAATTATACAGACAGAAGGAGAATATATTACGTTTATTGATAGCGACGATGTGGTGAGTTCAGATTATGTAGAGTATTTGTACAACATTCTAGAAGAGAATGATGGGGATATCGCAATTTGTGATCCAGTACATTGCTATCCGAATGAGAAAATTGTTTTTGAGCAGGAAACTTTTAAGCGCGTTTATAAAGCAGAAGATGCAATCGTAGAAATGTTGTATCAGAAATCTTTTTTGGTTGCAGCCTGGGGGAAATTGTACAAAAAAGACTATTTCACTGAAATCGAATTCCCAGAAGGAATGCTGTTTGAAGATAGTGCTGTAATGTATAAGATTTTCGATAAAGCAAAGAAAATCGTTTATGGTAATGCAAAGCTTTATGGATATATGCACCGCGAGGGAAGCATTACCACAAAAGAGTTTTCAAAGAGAGACTGTGATATTTTGACAATTTGTCAGCAGTTAACGGAATACATGTCAAACCGAAGTGAAAAACTGCAGAAGGCAGCACGTTCCTATCAAACTGCAGCTGCCTTTCGAATCTATATGAATGCGCCACGCAATGGAGTGTTTGATTCTGAAATTCAGACTAGTGAGCAATTTCTAAAAATTAATTGTAAACTGGTTATGCAGGATTCATGTATTCGGAAAAAAATGAAAATGGCTTTATTCATGTATATGTTTGCTAGACCAATAATGCCAATGGTTTATAAAAAAATTAATCGATGGAAATAAAAACGGAGGACATAAAATTATGAAAGTTATCGCATTTTATCTGCCACAGTTCCATAATATTCCTGAAAATGATGAATGGTGGGGAGATGGATTCACTGAATGGGTCAATGTAAAAAAATCGAAGCCATTATACGAAGGACACTACCAGCCACGTGTACCACTAAATGGAAATTATTATAATCTTCTGGATGATAATATAAAAAAATGGCAGGTTGATCTTGCAAAAAAATATGGCATATATGGTTTTTGCTACTATCATTACTGGTTTAGCGGTCATATGCTGCTGGAAAAGCCAATGGAACAAATGCTAGCTAATAAGGAAATTGATTTACCTTTTTGTGTTTGTTGGGCAAATGAACCTTGGACAAAGGCTTGGGTTGGAGATGCAAAAAAAGTATTAATCCCACAAAATTATGGCAGAGAAAAAGAATGGAGGGAGCATTTTGATTACTTGCTGCCGTTTTTTAAGGATGAACGTTATATCACCGTGGATGGAAGACCCTTGTTTGTTTTATACAGACCGGAAATTGTTGGTTGTTTGAACGAAATGCTGGATTACTGGAATAAGCTTGCAAAAGAAAATGGTTTTGAAAATGGCTTTTGCTTTGCATATCAGAATATAGATTTTGATTTGGCAAAAGATAAAGATGATAGTCGATTTGATTTGAATATTGAATTTGAGCCATTATACGCATATAGAGATATGTTTGCAAATCAGCATAAATATCTGAAAGCAATTCGCAGAAATGTTTCGAATTGGGTGGGTAAACATTTTGGTATTGACTTACTGCACTATGGAGAGAATTTCTTTAATAAAAATAAGCCGCTCAGTTATGATAAGGCGTGGGAAGCAATCCTGAAAAGAAAGCCTGAAAACGAGAAAAATGTTCCAGGTGCCTTTGTTGGTTTTGATAACTCGCCTCGAAGAGGAAATGAGGCCAAGATATATGATGGAGCAACACCGGAAAAGTTTGAAAAGTATATGACGAAGCAGGTAAAGCGAGCCAGAGAGGTTTATCATTCTGATATGCTCTTTATAACTGCATGGAATGAATGGGCAGAATGTGGATATTTGGAACCAGATGAGAAATATCAGTATGGGTATCTTGAGGCGATTAAAAACGCTTTGATTACAAACAGAGAATGGGAAGAATAAAATGCACGCAGTAAAAGAAAGCATAAAGTTCGCAAGAGACATTATTGTGGCAATCTACTCCTTAGTCTTGATCGTAGGATTCAAATGCAAAAAAAAAGTGAAAGCTTGTATACTAGTAACAAATGGAATGGGATATGGAGGAGCACCGCTGGTGCTTCTGGAAGCGGCAAAAGTTTACCAAAAGAATGGGTATAAGGTGATACTATATACAGAATTTTATGGAGACTTGATTAAAGTTTGCCGAGATCAAAAAATTGAAGTTTGGATTGTGCCAAGAGGATGGAAGATGCTATCAAAATTGGTGTTGAGTTGCAAGTTTCAATTTGCATTTGTTAATACGGCCGTAATGTACAAATGGGTCGAGTTATTTGAAAAAAATAATTTTCCGACAATTTGGTGGCTTCATGAAGGTGATTCCTACATTGATCCAATCGCAGCCGAAATGCCCACTCATGTTGCATCGAGTACAATGATTTTGGCAGTGAGTGACAGAACAACCATGGCATTGGCGAAAAACGGCATCCAGTATAAAACACGGATGCTTTACTATGGACTGGATGATCTGGCAGAAAATGAAGAGCCCATTGCACAGATGAATGGTAAAAAAATTTATACATTTTTGGTAATGGGAGCTATATGTAGCCGGAAAAATCAGCTGTTTGCCATTCAAGCCTATAATCTGTTGCCGAAGAAAATTAGAGCGGCTAGCAAACTGATGTTGGTAGGTACTCCTTTGGATGAGAAGGATCCATATTATATAGAATTTTTGCGCGTTGTGAAACAGTATCCGGAAATCGATTACATTCCTCGAGTTGAACGAAGCGAAATCCCTGCATTGTATCGGCAAATCAATGCACTGATCTGTTGCTCAATTGACGATCCGTTGCCAGTAGTTGTTACAGAATGTTTTATGTTCGGGAAAAACGTGATTATCAGTTCTGGTTCAGGGCAGTACTACATGGTAAAAGATGAATATGATGGTTATTCTTATCTTGAATCGGATGTGAATGCGTTGTGCAAAAAAATGATATCGGCATGGAGTGCTAGAGATGACAAAGCAATGGGAGAACATGCGCGAAATCTGTATACCAGCAAGTTTACTACACGTGTATTCGAGGAACGCTTGATGTCGTATACAAACGAATTGATTGTAAATTGGAAAGGTGTATATGTAGATGAAGCAAATTAAATTGAAGGTTACATATATTCAGATATTTTTCTTATTATCTATTTTTGTGACCTTTTTGCCAAATGGACTGATTTATGCGAGCGGTAAGGCGGCGCAGATTGTACGCGTGATATACTTGGTACAGTTTTTTATTTATAGCGTGACTATTTTTTTATGTGCGAAAAAGAGCTTGAGATTGATTAAGGCACCTGTCATTGGATTTATGGTGTGGGGAATAATCTTACTACTGGTTACAATCAATTATACAAAGGATTTAATGAAAGTATTTCGTGCTGCTGTTTATCTGCTCGGGATTCTTACAATTTTTTTAATTGTGTCATATATGTTCTCATATCAGAGTGAAAAAGTATTTCTTATGATATATAGAATATTTACCGTTTTTTCCTTTTTCAATTTGGCAACGGTTATTCTGGCACCAAATGGATTGTTCTCCTATGGATGGCAAGGAGCAACGTATTGGTTTGGCGGAAAATTTATCACGTTCTATATGTATTATATATGGCTGTGTTTGTACTCAATAAAGAGACGTAATCGAAATATCATAGCGTTTGTTTTGCCTTTGGCTGCAGGGATATTTATGTGTACAAGGATAAGGTGTTCAACTGGTATTGCATGCATATGCGTAACAGTACTCCTGATTCTGGGAAGAAAAATTGTTGTAAGAATTAAACCGTGGATGCTAATTACAATTGTATTAGGGATTACCACAGTAATGATATTTTCAAATGTTCTCTTTAACAATCCGATGATTCAATATTTTGTTGTAAATGTATTGCATCGTTCCAGTGTGATGACTGGTCGCGTTGAAATCTATAATGCTTTTCTAAAAATCATGAGAACAGATATTTGGCTTGGGGCAGGATATGATAATGCAATCATAATGCAGAATACAACTTTAGGATATCTGAATGCTCAAAATGGTATTTTGGATGTAATTACTCAAACAGGTCTGATTGGATTGATTCCCTTTGTTTACACAATTTATGCTTTTTTGAACGTTGGATATGGCTATTTTAATAACATTGAGAATCAGTTGGCAGCGATCTTTTTAATAGGCTTCTTTTTTTGTTCATTCGGTGAGATTAGCGTTAACTCATACTTCTTCTTGTTATTGGCACTGGTTAGCGGTGACCTATCCAAAGTGGTAGGAAAAAGGCTGGGGTTACACGTGTCGCTAAAGACAAAGTAAAAAAGATGATAAGGAGGTTTTCATGAGAGTACTATTGTCGGCATTTGAATGCAATCCGATGTTTGGTTCTGACCCTTATGTTGGTTGGTCCTGGGTAAGTAATATGGCCAAGACCAATGAAGTTTATGTGTTGCTTCGAATCGATCATAAGCCTTATATTGACAAGTATTGTGCCGAAAATAAGATAGAAGGCTATGAAAATATTCATTTTATTTACTTACCAAGCTCAGAGTTATTTGGAAAAATTGTATATAAATTTAATAAGCAACTGGCAGTGGTAGGGCAATATTATATGTGGCAAAAAGCTGCATATAAAGAGGCAAAAAAACTTCATACAACGAAACAGTTCGATGTAGCCCATGTTATTTCAATTGCAGATTTTCGCTTTCCAGGATATCTTTGGAAATTGAATATCCCCTTTATTTTTGGTCCGGTAGGTGGAGCGCAAGAGACACCAGAGTGTTTAAGTGACTATATCAAGGGCCATGAGAAGAACGAAAAATTTCGTGCGTGGATGAATAAACTCCTAATTATGCTACCGAATTATAAAAAGGCATTATCACACGCAGATTTGATTTATTGCTCAAATGCAGAAACTGAAGAAGTAATTAGGAAGAAGGTTAAGTATGCTGATCAGGATAAGGTATATCGACTGACAGAGTTGGGTATAAATGACGATTACTTGAGAGAAAGAGAAAAACTTCTTCATGACAATTCAAGAGAGATACATATACTGGTATCGGGCAGATTAATCTATCGAAAGGGAATTGAGCTTTTACTAGATTCAGTGAATCACCTAGAGACAAGTAGACCATATATTGTAGATATCTATGGGGAAGGAGAACAGAAGCAATTCTTAAAAAATAAGGTTCGAGCGTATAAGTTGGAGAATCGGGTCTTTTTTCATGGCAATATTCCATTTGCGGAGATGCAGGAACAATATAAGAAGGCGGATGTATATTGCCTGCCGTCGTTAAGAGAGACAACCGGAACAGCCGTGTTTGAGGCTATGGCAAATAAACTGCCTATTGTTGCATTAAATCAAAACGGCGTAAAAGACATTGTTCAGAATGACTGCGGAATTTTGGTAAATGTTTGTTCGAAAGAACAAGTGATGGTAGATTTAGCAACAGCATTAAGGAAATTGATTGAAAATGACTCAATGAGACAAGCTATGGGAGAAAATGCTTTTAGGAAAATCAAAAAAAATTATACTTGGTCGCAGAGAGTCTGTGCGATGAATGAAATCTACAGAGAATTGGTAAATAACTATGAGAAAAAAATATGATTCACTTAATGGAATGAGGGCATATGCAGCAATTGCAATTTTAGCAATGCATGTATTGGAAAATTCGGAATATACCGGCATAGCAAGTACAGTTTCTACTAAAGTAGATCTACTGAAATGGTTGATCTATTTATTCATGATTATTAGCGGTTTTTCTTTGTGTTGTGGATATTATGAAAGAATTCTACATCAGTCTATTTCAATTGTAGAATTTTATAAAAAAAGATATAAAAAGATATTACCGTTTTTTGCATTGTTAGTTTTTATGGATTGCATGACGAATCTTAGTTTAAATTCAGTCATTGAAGGAATTGCAGATATTACTCTTGTATATGCCTTATTACCGAATGCAAGCATTTCGGTACTTGGAGTGGGCTGGTTTTTGGGAATAGTATTTTTATTTTATATGATTTTTCCTTTTTATTGTTTTTTGATGAGAAGCAAAAAAAATGCTTGGCTGACATTTGTAGTGTGTGTGTTTTACAATTTAAGTGAACAACTTTATTTTCTTGATAGTAGTCATGTTGTGGAAGGGTATCAGAGCCATACGAACTTCCTGTTTTGTTCCATGTTTTTTTGCGCTGGTGGTCTGGTTTATCTTTACAGAAGCGAATTTATGACGTACGTCAAAAAGCACAGATACGGCTATTTGTTGGTTATATTGTTGATGACTATTGCAAGTATTTACGCTTGGCCACAGATATCCGGTTTGGTGGAGCCATTTGTTTGCCTGATTGTTTTTGGTTTATGGGTCATTTATGCAATAAGCGTTGAAAGTATTGTATTAAATAATAAATGTGTAACATTTATTTCTGGAATCTCGTTGGAAATTTATCTGTGTCATATGTTTGTATATCGGATTTTGGAAAAAATGCATATCCTATATATTTTGGGGAGAGGCTATTTAGCCTATGTGTCAATGGTATTTATGACATTATTTGGATCAATCTGTGTAAGCCTATTATCCCAAAAAGGAATTGCGAAAATAGAATCAGTGGTAAAGAGGATATGTGAACCGAAATAATCGAGTGGTAAAAAAAGAAAGGAAAAAAATGGGTAATTATAAGTATTTGGCGAAAAACATCGGTGTTTTGGCGCTTAGTAACTTTGCAACAAAATTGCTAAGTTTCTTTTTGGTTCCACTTTATACCAGTATATTAACAACGGAGGAATACGGAACCTATGATTTGTTTGCTACAACGGTTTACTTGTTAGTTCCGATTTTGACTCTGAATATTCAAGATGCTACGATTCGTTTTTCGTTAGACAAAAATTATGAGAAAAAGGATATTATATCCATTAGCTTGGATATATTTGGAAAAGGGTTAGTTATATTACTAGTATTTTCTGCGGTAAATCATGTAGCTAATTTGTTCCCAATTTTCAATGATTATTTGTTAGTGTTTGTTCTGATGTATATTTTTCAGGCACTTGTAGGTATTATGATAGCGTTTGCGAGAGGATGCGAAAAAATCACAGAGATATCCATTGCAAGTGTACTTGGTTCGGTTGTTTTTATTGGATTAAACATCTTGTTCTTGGTTGTTTTTAAGTTGGGCTTGATGGGCTATTTCCTCTCCAGCATTCTAGGGAATCTGTCGCAGGTGCTCTATCTGACAAGAGTTACCAAAACATGGAGATATCTCAGATTTCGGGGAATAAATAAAGATACGGAAGGCAGCATGCTTAAATATAGCTGTCCTTTGATTGCAAATACGGTGGCTTGGTGGATTACAAATGCATCGGATCGCTATGTGGTAATGTGGTTATGTGGAACTGCTGCAAACGGAATTTATTCAGTTGCATATAAGATTCCATCAATATTGAATATTTTGCAATCAATTTTTACGCAAGCGTGGACGTTGTCGGCTGTCAAAGAATTTGATCCAGAAGATAAAGACGGATTTTTTTCGAATATGTATAACGGCTTTAATTGTCTGATGGTACTTGCATGCAGTTTTTTGATCTTGAGTGACAAGTTCTTTGCAAGAATTCTGTATGCAAAGGATTTTTATAAAGCGTGGGAATATGTACCATTCTTATTGATTTCTATCGTGTTTGGTGCTACCGCAGGGTATATAGGAGGAATCTTTTCAGCTTTAAAAGAAGCAAAGATGTTAGCGCAATCGACTACAATTGGTGCAGTAGTCAATATTATTTTGAATATTGTTTTAGTATCTATGGTCGGAGCAATTGGTGCTGCTGTCTCAACTGCAATCTCCTATATTGTTGTTTGGGGAATTAGATTGTGCTATATGAGAAGGTATTTGCAGGCAAAACTATATTTGAAGAGAGACATTGCATCATACATATTGTTAGTTATTCAGGCTGTTTTATTGTTGCTGATTCCGAGTGGTTGCATAATGTATATGATTCAAATAGTATTGTTTATAATGCTGATCGGATTCTATCGTAAGGAAGTTTTAATGCCATTGAAGGTATTAAAGTCTAAGGTTAAGTCGTGCTGATGAGCAACTTTTCGTATTCCAGAAAGTATAATCTTGAACGGAGAAAATATATGAGAGAAATTTTATTGGATGAGTTAAAAGATAGACAGATTGCAATTTTAGATGTCGTAGATGCTTTTTGCAGAGAAAATAATATCAATTATTGGCTTGATTCAGGAACGTTACTGGGGGCTATAAGACATGGTGGATATATTCCGTGGGATGATGACATTGATATTGGAATGTTGCGCCCAGATTATGACCGGTTCTTGGCGATGTTTAATAAGTTCAACAAACAGTATCAGGTGTTTTCTGTTGAAAACGATATAAATTTTCCATATCCATTTGGAAAGGTGTTGGATACCAATACGGTTCTATATGAGCCAAATGAGCAAGGAGTGAAGTTGTCTATCAATATTGATATTTTTGTGTATGATAATGCACCAGAAGACGATAAATTGGTGGAGAGGATGTACCGAAAAAGAGATTTTTATAATAAAATCTATCATTTTTTGTTGTATAAAACAAAATTAAGGAACGTTGGCAAAGTGGGATTCGTAAAAAATTCAATAAAAGCAATATGCGGCAAAGTGTCACCTTGTTTTATTTGCAGAAAAATTGTCAGAAATTCAAAAAAATATAGCACGCAGGAGACCAGCTGGGTAGGAAATTTTCTAGCTACTACCAAAATAAAAGCGTCGAAAGAAATATTTGATTCCTTTGTTGAGGTAGAGTTTGAGGGGAAAAAATATAAAGCACCTGCAGGATGGGATCAGTGGCTGACCTGCTTTTACAAAAATTATATGGAGCTGCCACCGATAGAAAAGCGTGTTTCTCATCATTTATTTAAAGCTTATATTGATGTGGAATGAAAGAAGGACGATTCGATTGTAAGGAGAGGAAATGCACCGGTTTTTACACTACCTTGCATCGGACATTTACGCACTTCAATCAGGCTGTGTGCAGTGACATCCACGATCACTTCAGCATCTACTTTGTGGCGTGCTTCCTTTATGCATGCTTTATCAAGACAGCTGGCACGATAAGGACAACCGGTACAGTCGGAGTGCATATGCTCCTTGACATGATCCGGTTTTGAAATAACAGCTAGATGAACGTTGTCATGACCTTTTTGAGCACTCTGCTTTTTCCCGGAAGATTCACGGAGATTGCGATCCTTTTTAACAGTCGGCTTCTTAAGTCCGTCAGATGAAGGTGGCTTGAAACTGTTTTTGAGTTTTGGTTTAACTGCTCTTTCAGTTCTCGGATGGTCTGGTTCAGACTTGTAATTTCAGCAGAAAGCTCAGCAATGTGAGCACTTTGTTCTTTGTTTTGCTTCATCAGAAAACGAACGAATTCTTCTGTGATATTAACTGGCATTCAGACCACCTTCTTTCCGCGTTTTTTTATATTTCTGTTGTAACGGAAATGCCGTAAAAAAGCTAACCAGAAAAAAAGATACATGGCAAAATGACGGTGGATAAGTATAAAATTTGAAGATACAAATGGTAATAAATATATTTAAAATTGTCCTATAAGGCGAAAATAACGCAGGTAATAGGATGCTGCTTCCGATTTATCCACAAGGATGATAAATGGATCGGAAAGCATCGATTTTAACAACAAAGTAACTGCAGATCAGACGGAAAAATTTTTTTCAATTCTCTGTTTTGCACAACAAATGTTTATTTATAACCCAGGTGGATTCTGAACAGATACCAAACTTATTAAATTGTGAGTTAATTCTCAGTTAAGTAAATGTCTCAAAAGTAAAGGAAGATAATTATGCTTTAATCTGTGATTATTCTGGGGCAGCATATGAATATTTGCAATTAAATCGTCCTATAGGTTATGTGTTGGATGACTTAAATGAATATATTTCTGGATTTGTGGTTGAAGATATTCATCAGCTTATTGAGGACATGAAATATATGACTTTGAACAATAAAAAAATTTTATTATGGATGTAGTGAATCACAATGATAAATATAAAGAAAAAAGAATAAAAGTAAGAGATTATATTTATAAATATCATGATGGACATTCTTCGGAGCAATTGGCTAAATTGCTAAATTTATAAAATGATTTCGTACATATGTTACAAGGGAGAAGAGATTAATATCAGAGTATATATTTTTGTTTGATATGGATTCAACAATTACCAAGGAAGAAGTGTTACCAACGATTGCACAAAAAATTAATAGAAATGCAGAAATGAGAAATTTAACAGAAGCAACAATGCGTGGTGAAATTCCTTTTCGCACTTCTTTTTTAAGAAGAGTAGAGATATTAAGTGATATTCCGGTTAGTGAAGTTAATGATATAGTTTCTGATATTCCACTGAATTCAAATATTGTAGAGTTTATAAAAGAAAATAGAGAAAGATGTTATGTTGTTACAGGAAATTTAGATGTTTGGATTAGCAGATTAATGAAAAAAATTGGAATAGAAAATCATTGTTATTGTTCCAAAGCAGAAGTGGTAAACAATCGTATTTCAAAGGTTATAAGTGTTGCTGATAAAGAACGGATTGTCAAACAATTTGTACAGCCAATGGTTGCAATTGGAGATGGAGATAATGATTCTGGCATGGCGAGATTATCGGAGGTTGCAATAGGGTTTGGTGGAGTTAGAGCAATTGCACCGTCATTGTTTAGAAATATTAATTTTGCGTTTTATGGTGATTGAAAATGCGCAGAATTTTTATGGGATTTATTATGAGGGAGGATATGTAAATGAAAAAGTATCATATTGGTTATACGTGTGGTGTTTTTGATTTGTTTCATGTTGGACACTTGAATCTTTTAGAAAGATGCAAGGAGATGTGTGATATTCTTATTGTTGGTGTTTGTGATGATAAGTATGTGACAGATATCAAAAAGAAGCAACCTGTATATCCAGAAAATCAGCGAGTACGAATCCTCAATGCATTGAAAGTTGTTGATTATGCGGAATTGGTAACAATTGAAGAAACCGATGATAAGATGCTTGCGTTGAAAAAATTCAAATTTGATGTTTTGTTTTCGGGAGATGACTGGAAAGGCTCTGCGAGATACTTGCGGACAGAGAAGCAGTTTGCAGAATATGGGGCATCAATTGAGTATTTATCATATACAAAAGGCATCAGTACTACTGATATTAAGAAAAGGATAGAAACTGAGAAGTAAAAATAATAAGTGGGGATAATAGGATGATATTTAATAAGGCAGATATTTTGTTACCGGCATTAGATAGCTATAGTAAATGGGCTGTTGTTGCTTGTGATCAATTTACATCACAGCCAGAATATTGGGAACAGGTGAAAAAACTTGTAGGGGACGATGTGTCTTCATATCATTTGATTTTACCAGAAGCAGAATTATCAATAAATGATTCTGATAGAATTGTTGAAATAAATAAAATAATGGAAGAATATTTGCAGAAGGGTATTTTTAATGTTTATGAAAATTCATATGTTTATGTGGAAAGAGAATTAAACAATGGCGTTATTCGCAAGGGAATTGTCGGTGTAATAGATTTGGAAGATTATGATTATACACCAACAGCAAATACAGGGATTCGGGCAACAGAAAAAACTGTTGTAGATCGCCTCCCACCAAGAGTGAAAATTCGAGAAAATGCGCCGCTGGAGCTGCCGCATATATTGCTTTTATGTGATGATCCAGAGCATCAATTATTAGAATCAATTGAAACAATAAAAGACAAATTGCCAGTGTTATATGATTTTAATCTGATGCAAGACGGGGGCCATATTACAGGACGATTAGTTCAGGGAGAAGCTGTTTCTTTATTTGATAATGCTTTAGAAAAATATTTACAAGAAACAGAGAAAAAGTATCAGAATTTAGATGAAGATGCAATGTTCTTTGCTGTTGGCGATGGAAACCATTCACTGGCTGCTGCGAAAAAGTGTTATGAATTGCGCAAAGAAGAATTTGGCTCACAGATAAAAGCAAGATATGCGTTAGTTGAATTAGAAAATTTGCAGGATGAAGCACAGAAATTTGAACCAATTCATAGATTGCTAAAATATGTAGACGTACAAAATTTATTAAAAAATATGCGTGAACAAATATGTGTAGAATACAGCAAACATAAGATTGAATACTATGCGCAGGATGATTGCGGTACGTTGTATTTAGATGAACGTCTCGGTGAACTTACTGTAGGAATTTTGCAAAATTTTTTGGATGACTATGTAAATAATAGCAGTATTCTTGTGGATTATATTCACGACGATAGTGTTTTGAAACAGTTGAGCAATAATTCTGATACGATAGGTTTCCTTTTATATGCAATTGATAAAAAAAGTTTATTTCAAGGAATTATTAAAGACGGTGCATTGCCACGGAAAACATTTTCTATGGGGCATGCTCAAGAAAAACGATATTATATGGAATCAAGAAAAATTATGTGAGGTGTAATAAGATGAAAGCATTAATTTTGGCAGCAGGGTATGGAAAAAGACTTCGTCCAATTACAAATACAATTCCAAAATCTATGGTAGAAGTAAATGGAACGCCATTGCTTGAAAACGCATTAAATAATTTATACAGTATTGGTGATATTTCAGAGATAGGTATCGTAGTTGGACATATGGCAGATTATATTAAATCGCATATCGGTATGGAATGGAGAGGTATTCCAATCAAGTACTATGAGAACAAGCGGTATTTGGAGACAAACAATATTGTTTCGTTATATAAGGCAATAGATTTTTGTGATGAAGATATGTTAATGCTGGAATGTGATATCTTTTATCATAAAGAAATGCTAGAAGCATTAAAGGCGGGAAAAGGAGAATGCTCTATTTTAGTATCACCATTTAATAAAGATACCATGGATGGTACAGTCATAGAAGTAGAAGGTGACGTTGCAAAGGCACTTATATTAGGTAAATGGCAAGGAATGGAGTTTGATTATACCAATACTCGAAAAACAGTTAATATGTATAAATTTAGCCGTGATTTCGTCGAAAAGAAATATATGCCGTTAATTAAGTGGTATGTTAAGAACATGGGAGAAAATAGCTATTACGAGAAGGTGCTAGGAAGTTTGTTATATTATAGAGAATGCGATGCACGTATAGTTGAAGTTCCAGAGAACATGTGGTGTGAAATTGATGATGCTGATGACTTAGAAAGAGCTAGAAAACAATTTAATGAAAATTTGTAATCATTCAGTGGGAAAGGGCATCTAAAATATGAGTCATAATAAATGGGAGGGGGTACCGCAGTAGTTCCCAGAAAAATCTGATATTAGGAATAATAACTGTCATATTGGCGATACTGCTGGGAAATCTTTTATGGATGAATAGCGTCAGTGAAGACAAGAAATCAGCAGAACTTTGGGATACTCAACAAGAAGCTTTTGAAGGAAGAGCAAGAAAAAAAGAGGCACTGAAGCAGATGATAGCTTCTTTCATAAACTAGTACATTGAATAATAAATAACTGCTATATTAAAGTGATGATACTTCAGCTTCGCTGATTTCATCCATTTTATACTTCAAATGATAAACTACTGGCTCTCGATTGATCTCCTCAAAATACTGGTAAATTCGTTCTTCCAATTCCTGCTTGGTGTTGACACGGATTCCACGTAGCATTTGCTTGGTCATCTTGCTGAAGAAACTTTCAA